>Ga0207713_1000208_pt1 | contig 79660 bp, 69 predicted proteins | sample KBSS64metaG_FD_184404 | JGI IMG/M metagenome (GOLD analysis project Ga0207713, IMG submission 184404) | Switchgrass rhizosphere microbial communities from Kellogg Biological Station, Michigan, USA - KBS S6-4 metaG (SPAdes) (version 2) | ecosystem: Host-associated > Plants > Roots > Rhizosphere >...
CAGCGATTGCCATACCCGCAACACGGTAGAAGTTGTAGTCAGGGTTCTTGCCGGGGCCGGAGATCAGCAGATCTTCTTTCTCGTACACCAGGTCCTGACGCTTGAACTCGGCCATTTCGAAATCCGGGGTCAGCTGGATCGCGGTGGTCGGGCAGGCTTCCTCGCACAGGCCGCAGAAAATGCAGCGGGAGAAGTTGATGCGGAAGAAGTCCGGGTACCAGCGGCCGTCTTCGGTCTCGGCTTTCTGCAGCGAGATGCAACCCACCGGGCATGCCACGGCGCACAGGTTGCAGGCCACGCAGCGCTCTTCGCCGTCGGGGTCGCGGGTCAGCACGATACGGCCGCGGTAGCGCGGCGGCAGGTACACGGCTTCTTCGGGGTACTGCAGGGTGTCACGCTTGCGGAAGCCATGGCCGAATACCATCACCAGGCTGCGCAGTTGGGTACCCGTACCCTTAACGATGTCACCAATATATTTGAACATGGGTCAAATCCTCACTGGGCCGCAACAGCTGGCGTGTTCAACAACACGAGCGCAGCGGTCACCAGCAAATTGATCAGGGTCAGCGGCAGGCAGAATTTCCAGCTGAAATCCATCACCTGGTCATACCGTGGGCGCGGAATGGACGCGCGCAGCAGGATGAAGATCATGATGAAAAACGCGGTCTTCAACGCGAACCACAGGAACGACAGTTGCGGCAGGATATCGAACGGGCCGTGCCAGCCACCGAAGAACAGGGTCACCAGCAACGCCGAGATCATGATGATGCCGATGTACTCGCCGACGAAGAACATGCCCCATTTCATGCCGGCGTATTCGATGTGGTAGCCGTCGGCCAATTCCTGTTCCGCTTCCGGTTGGTCGAAGGGGTGACGGTGAGTCACTGCCACGCCGGCGACGAAGAAGGTGCAGAAGCCGAAGAACTGCGGAATGATGAACCACAGGTGCTGGGACTGGTATTCAACGATGTCGCGCATGTTGAACGAGCCCACCTGCACCACGATGCCCATCAGCGCCAGGCCCATGAACACTTCGTACGACACGGTCTGGGCCGAGGCGCGCAGGCTGCCCAGCAACGCGTACTTGTTGTTCGACGACCAGCCGGCGAACAGCACCGCGTACACCGACAGCCCCGCCATGGCGAAGAAGAACAGCAGGCCGATGTTCAGGTCGGCGATGCCCCAGGTGGGGGTGATCGGGATGATGGCGAAGGCGATCAGCAAGGCACTCATGGCCACCACCGGCGCCAGGGTGAAGATCACCCGGTCGACGAAGGGTGGGTTCCAGTCTTCCTTGAAGAACATCTTCAGCATGTCGGCGGCGATCTGGAACATGCCGAACGGGCCGACACGGTTCGGACCGTAGCGGTCCTGCCACCAACCCAGCAGACGCCGCTCGACGAAACTGAGCAGCGCGCCGCAGACCACCACGGCCAGCATGATCACCAGGGCCTTCACGACAGCAATGATGATGTCGATCACTTCAGGGGTGAACCAGGTCATTGTGCTGCCTCCTGCAGGCCGTCAACGGTGGCGCCGGCGAACGCGGGCGGGATACCGGCCAGGCCGGCGGGCAGGGCGACGAGGCCGGCGCCCAGTTCCTCGTTGATGCGCAGCGGCAGGCGCAGGGCCACGCCTGCGACGTTCAGGCTCAGCAGCGCACCATCGTTGACGCCCAGGCGGTCGGCTTCGCTTTTCGCCACGCTGACATAGGCGGGTTGGATGCGTTCCTGCACCGGGGCTGCGCGGGACGAGTTTTCCTCGGAACCGAACAGGTGGTGCACGGGCACGGCGGTCCAGGTGCCACGGGCCGGGGCGAAGGCGCCCGGAATGGCGGTGAACCAGTTCAGGTTGTCGCCCTGGGTTTCGATCAGGCGGGTGCCCGGGTCACCGGCTCGCAGGTGGCCACCCACTTCGTCCTGGAACTTGTTCCAGGCCTGTGGCGAGTTCCAGCCCGGCGACCAGGCGAACGGCACCTGTTGGCGCGGCTCGACGGAGCCCGAGTAACCTTCCATGGAGAAGGCGAACGCGGTGTCCTTGTCCTGGGAGGTGCGCGGCTCGTGCACGCTGATGTTGGCGCGCATGGCGGTGCGGCCGCTGTAACGCAGCGGTTCACGGGCCAGTTTGAGGCCTTTGACCCGGAAGGTCGCCGACGGTGCGGCGTCAACGATGCGCGCCAGGGCCGGCTTGCTGTTAGCCACGGCCTGGGTCACCTGGTCCAGCTGGGTGAATTCGACCATGCGGTCCAACAGGGTGCTGCGCAGGGCGTGCAGCCAGCGCCAGCCTTCGTGGATCAGGTTGCTGGCGTCCAGGTAAGCCGGGTCGAACACCTGGAAGAAGCGCTGGGCGCGGCCTTCCTGGCTGACCAGGGTGCCGTCGCCTTCGGCGAAGCTGGCCGCTGGCAGTACCAGGTGGGCGCGTTCGGCGGTGGCGGTCAGTTGGTGGTCGGCGACGATCACCACCTTGGCGGCGTTAAGGGCGGCGTCCACCTTGGCGGCCGGCAGGCGGGTGTACAGGTCGTTTTCGAGGATCACCAGGGCATCGGCGCGGCCTTCGATCACGGCGTCCAGCGCCTCGTCGACCGACTCGCCGCCCATCATGGCCAGGCCCAGGCTGTTGGCCTCGGGCACCACCAGGCTCAGGGAGCCTTGCTTGCCGGCCAGGTGCAGGGCCTTGGCGATGTTGCCGGCGGCTTCGATCAGCGCGCTGGAGCCTAGGGAGGTACCGGAAACGATCAGTGGGCGCTTGGCCTTGAGCAGCGCGTCGGCGATGCGTTGGGCCAGTTCCAGGGCCTCGGCGTCCAGGCCGGTGACGGCCGGGGCGCTGGCGTCCAGGGCGTGGGCCACGGCAAAGCCGATGCGGGCCAGGTCGTCGGGCGCGGCATGCACGCACTCTTCGGCCACGTCATCGAGCTTGGTGTCGCTGAGGCTGGCGATGAACAACGGGTGCAGCGCGTGCTGGCCGATGTTCTTCACTGCGGCGTCCAGCCAAGGCTGCACGCGCATGGCGTCGGCCATTTCCTCCGCCTTGCCCTTGACCGACTGGCGCAGTGACAGGGCAAGGCGCGCGGCGGTCTGGGTCAGGTCTTCGCCGAGGACGAAGATGGCGTCGTGGTCTTCCACTTCGCGCAGGCTCGGGATCGGCAGCGGGCTGTTTTTCAGCACGTCCAGCACCAGGCGGATACGGCCCAGTTCAGCGGCTTCGATACCGCTGTAGAAGTGCTCGCCACCCACCAGTTCCAGCAGCGCGTAGTTGCTTTCCAGGCTGGCACGGGGCGAACCGATGCCGACGATGTTGCGGCCGCGCAGCAGTTCGGCGGCCTTGTCCAGGGCAGCGTCCAGGCCCAGCTTCTGCTGGCCCAGCAGTGGCTGGCGCGGGCGGTCCTTGCGGTTCACGTAGCCGTAGCCAAAACGGCCACGGTCGCACAGGAAGTACTGGTTCACCGAGCCGTTGTAGCGGTTCTCGATGCGGCGCAGTTCACCGTAGCGTTCGCCGGGGCTGATGTTGCAGCCGCTGGAGCAGCCGTGGCAGATGCTGGGGGCGAACTGCATGTCCCACTTGCGGTTGTAGCGCTCGGAGTGGGTCTTGTCGGTGAACACACCGGTGGGGCACACCTCGGTGAGGTTGCCCGAGAACTCGCTTTCCAGCACGCCGTCTTCGACGCGGCCGAAGTACACGTTGTCGTGGGCGCCGTACACGCCCAGGTCGGTGCCGCCGGCGTAGTCTTTATAGAAGCGCACGCAACGGTAGCAGGCGATGCAGCGGTTCATCTCGTGGGCGATGAACGGGCCGAGCTCCTGGTTCTGGTGGGTACGCTTGGTGAAGCGGTAGCGCCGCTCGTTGTGACCGGTCATCACGGTCATGTCCTGCAAGTGGCAATGGCCGCCTTCCTCGCACACCGGGCAGTCGTGCGGGTGGTTGGTCATCAGCCACTCGACGACGCTGGCGCGAAACGCCTTGGATTCTTCGTCGTCGATGGAAATCCAGGTGTTGTCGGTGGCGGGGGTCATGCAGGACATGACGATGCGACCACGGGTGTCGTTCTCGTCGGTGTACTGCTTCACCGCGCACTGGCGACAGGCACCGACGCTACCGAGTGCGGGGTGCCAGCAGAAATAGGGGATGTCGAGGCCCAGCGACAGACAGGCCTGTAACAGGTTGTCTGCGCCATCGACTTCGAGCGCTTTGCCGTCTACGTGGATAGTGGCCATGGTTCAAAGTTCTTCGTTGGCCCGCGTGGGCGGGCGTGGCTAATGGAAAGCTGTGTGCCGGCCCGAACGCTCGTCACAGGCGGACCTGTGGCAGGGCAGGGGGCAAGCGGCCGGTGGCACGGACCACCGGCTTTGAGTCTTGTTATGCGCCGACCGTGATCGGGCGCGCCAGGTCCGGGCGCAGGCCGCTGTTTGCGGCGATGCCAGCCTCGAATTCCGGGCGGAAATATTTGATCGCACTGCCCAAGGGCTCCACGGCACCAGGTGCGTGGGCGCAGAAGGTCTTGCCTGGGCCGAGGAAGCCGACCAGACCCAGCAGCGTCTCGATGTCGCCTTGCTGGCCCTGGCCGTTCTCGAGGGCGCGCAGCAGCTTGACGCTCCACGGCAGGCCGTCACGGCACGGGGTGCAGAAACCGCACGATTCGCGGGCAAAGAACTCTTCCATGTTGCGCAGCAAGGACACCATGTTGACCTTGTCGTCCACGGCCATGGCCAGGCCCGTACCCATGCGGGTGCCGACCTTGCCGATGCCGCCGGCGTACATTTGCGCGTCCAGGTGCTCGGGCAACAGGAAACCGGTACCGGCGCCGCCAGGCTGCCAGCACTTGAGCTTGAAGCCGTCGCGCATGCCGCCGGCGTAGTCCTCGAACAGCTCGCGGGCCGGGATGCCGAAGGGCAGTTCCCACAGGCCGGGGTTCTTGACCTTGCCGCTGAAGCCCATCAGCTTGGTGCCGTGGTCTTCACTGCCCTCGCGGGCGAGGGACTTGTACCAGTCCACCCCGTTGCCGACGATGGCCGGCACGTTGCACAGGGTCTCGACGTTGTTCACGCAAGTCGGCTTGCCCCACACGCCCACGGCGGCCGGGAACGGCGGCTTGGAGCGCGGGTTGGCGCGGCGGCCTTCCAGGGAGTTGATCAGGGCGGTTTCTTCACCGCAGATGTAGCGCCCGGCGCCGGTGTGCACGAACAACTCGAAGTCAAAGCCCGACCCCAGGATGTTCTTGCCCAGCAGGCCGGCGGCCTTGGCTTCTTCCACCGCGCGGTTCAGGTGCTTGGCGGCCGTGACGTATTCGCCACGCAGGAAGATGTAGCCGCGGTAGGCTTTCAACGCGCGGGCGCTGATGAGCATGCCTTCGATCAGCAGATGGGGCAGTTGCTCCATCAGCATGCGGTCTTTCCAGGTGTTGGGTTCCATTTCGTCCGCGTTGCACAGCAGGTAGCGGATGTTCATGGACTCGTCTTTGGGCATCAGGCCCCATTTGACGCCGGTAGGGAAGCCCGCACCGCCACGGCCCTTGAGGCCGGAGTCTTTCACCGTCTGGACGATCTCGTCCTGGGACAGGTCGGCGAAGGCCTTGCGGGCCGCCGCATAGCCGTCCTTGCTCACGTACTCGTCGAACCATACGGGTTCGGCGTCGTCACGCAGGCGCCAGGTCAGGGGGTGGGTTTCCGGGGTGCGGGCGATGCGGTTGGCAGGCCCGAAGGAGGTAAGGGTCATACGTAGCCCTCCAGCAGTTTGGCAACGCCGGCTGGCTGCACGTCGCCGAAGGTATCGTCGTCGATCATCAGCGCCGGCGCCTTGTCGCAGTTGCCCAGGCAGCACACCGGCAGCAGGGTGAAGCGCCCGTCCGCGGTGGTCTGTCCCAGGCCGATGCCCAGCTTGCTCTGGATTTCGCCGACCACCGACTCGTGGCCGCCGATGTAGCAGACCATGCTGTCGCACACACGAATGATGTGGCGGCCCACGGGCTGGCGGAAGATCTGGCTGTAGAACGTAGCCACGCCTTCGACGTCGCTGGCAGGAATGCCGAGGATCTCGCCAATGGCGTACAGGGCGCCGTCGGGCACCCAGCCACGCTCTTTCTGAACGATCTTCAGGGCTTCGATGGACGCCGCGCGCGGGTCCTCGTAGTGGTGCAGCTCGTGCTCGATGGCCGAGCGCTCGGTTTCGCTGAGGGCGAAACGGTCAGTCTGGATAAGCGTGCTGTTCATGCTTAGCGGTCCACGTCGGCCATAACGAAGTCGATACTACCCAGGTACGCGATCAAGTCCGCGACCATGCTGCCTTTGATCACCGAAGGGATCTGCTGCAGGTGCGGGTAGCTCGGGGTGCGGATCCGGGTACGGTAGCTCATGGTGCCGCCGTCGCTCGTCAGGTAATAGCTGTTGATGCCCTTGGTCGCTTCGATCATCTGGAAGGATTCGTTGGCCGGCATCACCGGGCCCCACGAAACCTGCAGGAAGTGCGTGATCAAGGTTTCGATGTGCTGCAGCGTGCGCTCCTTGGGCGGCGGCGTGGTCAGCGGGTGGTCCGCCTTGTACGGGCCTTCGGGCATGTTGCGCATGCACTGGTCGATGATCTTGATGCTCTGGCGCATCTCTTCCACGCGCACCATGCAGCGGTCGTAGGCATCACCGTTGTGGCCCAGCGGCACTTCGAACTCGAAGTTCTCGTAGCCCGAGTACGGGCGCGCCTTGCGCAGGTCGAAGTCGCAGCCGGTGGAACGCAGGCCGGCACCGGTCACACCCCATTCCAGGGCTTCGCGGGTGTTGTAGGCGGCCACGCCCACGGTACGGCCCTTGAGAATGCTGTTCTGCAGGGCAGCCTTGGTGTATTCGTCCAGGCGCTTGGGCAGCCATTCGACGAAGTCCTTCACCAGCTTTTCCCAGCCGCGCGGCAGGTCGTGGGCCACACCGCCGATGCGGTACCAGGCCGGGTGCAGGCGGAAGCCGGTGATGGCTTCGATCACCGTGTAGGCCTTCTGGCGGTCGGTGAAGGTGAAGAACACCGGGGTCATGGCGCCCACGTCCTGGATATAGGTACCCAGGAACAGCAGGTGGCTGGTGATACGGAAGAACTCGGCCATCATGATGCGGATGGTGTCGACCTTCTGTGGCACCTTGATGCCCGCCAGCTTTTCCACCGCCAGCACGTAGGGCAGGTTGTTCATCACCCCGCCCAGGTAGTCGATGCGGTCGGTGTAGGGGATGAAGCTGTGCCACGACTGGCGCTCGGCCATTTTCTCGGCGCCACGGTGGTGGTAGCCGATGTCAGGCACGCAGTCGACGATCTCTTCGCCGTCCAGTTGCAGGATGATGCGGAACGCACCGTGGGCGGACGGGTGGTTGGGGCCCAGGTTGAGGAACATGTAGTCCTCGTTGGTGCCCGAGCGTTTCATGCCCCAGTCTTCCGGCTTGAAGCGCGCGGACTCTTCTTCCAGCTGCTGCTTGGCCAGGGTCAGGCTGAACGGGTCGAATTCGGTGGCGCGCGCCGGGTAGTCCTTGCGCAGCGGATGACCTTCCCAGGTGGGTGGCATCATGATGCGCGACAGGTGCGGGTGGCCCTGGAAGGTGATGCCGAACATGTCCCAGACTTCACGCTCGTACCAGTTGGCGTTGGGCCAGATACCGGTGAGGGTGGGCAGGTTCAGGTCGCCTTCGTGCAGCGCTACCTTGATCATCACGTCGCTGTTCCGCTCCACCGACAGCAGGTGGTAGAACACGGTGAAATCGGCGCCCGGCAGGCCGCGGCGCTGGGTGCGCAGGCGTTCGTCGACGCCATGCAGGTCGTAGAGCATGGAGTAGGGCTTGGGCACATTGCGCAGGAAGCTCATCACTTCCTTGAGCTTGGCGCGTTCGATCCACAGCACCGGCATGCCGGTGCGGGTTTCCTGAGCGACGAACGCTTCGGGGCCGAAGCGCTGGTTCAGTTCGACGACCACGTCCTGGTCGTCAGCCTTGTAAGGCGGGATATATAGAGCGGTGTCCGCTGTCATGGTCTCGGTCGCTATTCGTCAACGTACAGAATGAAGCCAGGGTTCTTTGTGGCGATGCCGCGTAAAGAGCTGGATCAGACTTCGTCGGGGCTGCGCAGGTTGGTGACCGCGATACGCTGTTCGCGGCGTTGTTCCTTTTGCGACGGCATCTCGGCGCGGTACACGCCTTGATCTCCGACGACCCAGGACAGCGGGCGACGCTCTTGGCCAATGGATTCCTGCAACAGCATCAGGCCTTGCAGGAAGGCCTCTGGGCGCGGCGGGCAGCCGGGCACATAAACGTCCACGGGCAGGAATTTATCCACCCCTTGAACGACCGAGTAAATGTCGTACATGCCACCGGAGTTGGCGCACGAGCCCATGGAAATGACCCACTTGGGTTCGAGCATCTGTTCGTACAGGCGCTGGATGATGGGGGCCATCTTCACGAAGCAGGTGCCGGCGATGACCATGAAGTCGGCCTGGCGTGGCGAGGCCCGAATCACTTCGGCGCCGAACCGGGCGATGTCGTGGGGCGCGGTGAAGGCGGTGGTCATTTCCACGTAGCAGCACGAAAGCCCGAAGTTGTACGGCCACAGGGAGTTCTTGCGCCCCCAGTTCACCGCACCGCTCAGGACGTCCGAGAGCTTGCCCATGAAAATGTTCTTGTGGACCTGATCCTCGAGCGGATCGGCTACGGTTTCCCGTTCGCCGATCGGATACTGGTCATTGGGTGCATCCGGGTCGATTCTGGTGAGATTGTATTGCATTGCCAAAGCCTCATTGTTTCAGCTTCGCTTGCCGCTTACGGCGACCTTCGGGAGCCCAATCGAGCGCCCCCACCCGCCAAAGGTAGACAAGACCTGCCAACAGAATTGCTATGAAAACGAGTGCTTCGACGAATCCGGCCCAGCCGCTTTCGCGTACCGACACAGACCATGCAAAGAGAAAGAGGGCTTCGATATCGAAGATCACGAACAGCATCGCGACCAGATAGAATTTCGCGGAGAGGCGCAGACGGGCGCTGCCGACCGGCAGCATGCCGGATTCAAAGGGTTCGTTCTTGCTGCGGCCCCAGGCCTTGCTACCCAGCAGGGCCGACAGCCCCAGCATGAAGGCACAGAGCCCGGCGACACCCAAAAGGAAGATGGCAAAGCCCCAGTTGTGGGCCATGAGTCCTGTCGAATCGGGCATGCTGGATTCCTTAACAGAGAGCAAAAATCTCTGGGCTTGAAAAGTAGTAAGGCAGTGACGATATGTCGCAGCTGAATCTATCGCGCTGATTTTATGGGTAAACCCGTGGCAAGTAAATTTTCTACAGCAAATTTATTCGTAGGATTAAGCACATACACTCCCTGCAAGTGCCTTCGGGGCCCGTGGCGCGGGCGTTTGCGGGTGTTTCATAAATAACGTGGAGACCCTGGGATTGGCGTGTTTTTAATGTGTAATGATAATTAATATCATTTAAAGGCGTGCAAGTTGTGTCAAGACCTCGGTGACAGTTAACCAACTCGTACGTTCTACGTGATTTTCGCTCTATATATGTTGGCTTGGATCAAGACTTTGGTTGTAGAAGCGTAGTCGATGTGGGGGAGGGTGGTGGGAATGGTTGGGGATTGGGTGTGGGGCTGCGCGTGCATGGTTCGGCTTTTGTGGCGATCTCAAGGGCGCCAGAAGCATCAAGCCATGCACCTTGTAGCCTGATGCAATCCAAAGCAAAAAGGCCACCCGCAGGGGGTGGCCTCTTCTACATCACCTTGGATCAATGAAACTGCTCTTCCTCCGTCGACCCCGTCAGCGCCGTCACCGACGACACCCCACCCTGAATCACCGTGGTCATGTCATCAAAGTAACCCGTGCCCACTTCCTGCTGGTGCGCCACAAAGGTGTAACCCTTCGCCGCGTCAGCGAACTCCTGCTCCTGCAGCTTCACGTAGGCGGTCATGTCGTTGCGGGCGTAGTCGTGCGCCAGGTTGAACATGCCGTGCCACATGTTGTGAATGCCGGCCAGGGTGATGAACTGGTGCTTGTAGCCCATGGCCGACAGCTCGCGCTGGAATTTGGCGATGGTGGCGTCGTCCAGGTTCTTCTTCCAGTTGAAGGACGGCGAGCAGTTGTACGACAGCAACTGGTCGGGGTATTCCTTCTTGATGGCCTCGGCGAAGCGACGAGCTTCGTCCAGGTCCGGCTTGGCGGTTTCGCACCAGATCAGGTCGGCGTACGGCGCATAGGCCAGGCCGCGAGCGATGGCCTGGTCGAGGCCGGCGCGCACCTTGTAGAACCCTTCAGGCGTGCGGGTGCCCGTGACGAACGGTTGGTCATACGGGTCGCAGTCCGACGTCAGCAGGTCGGCGGCGTTGGCGTCGGTACGGGCCAAAATGATGGTCGGCACGCCGGCCACGTCAGCGGCCAGGCGCGCGGCCACCAGCTTCTGCACGGCCTCCTGGGTGGGCACCAGTACCTTGCCACCCATGTGGCCGCATTTTTTCACCGACGCCAGCTGGTCTTCGAAGTGCACGCCAGCGGCGCCCGCTTCGATCATGTTCTTCATCAGCTCGTAAGCGTTCAGCACGCCGCCGAAACCGGCTTCCGCGTCGGCGACGATGGGGGCGAAGTAGTCGATGTAACCATCATCGCCCGGGTTCTTGCCGGCTTTCCACTGGATCTGGTCAGCGCGGCGGAACGAGTTGTTGATGCGCTTGACCACGGTGGGTACCGAGTCGACCGGGTACAGCGACTGGTCGGGGTACATGGATTCGGCCGAGTTGTTGTCGGCGGCTACTTGCCAGCCGGACAGGTAGATGGCCTGAATACCGGCCTTGACCTGTTGCACAGCCTGGCCGCCGGTGAGGGCGCCCATGCAGTTGACGAAGTCCTTGTCCGGACGGAAGGACGGCTTGGCGCCCTGGGTCACCAGCTTCCAGAGCTTCTCGGCGCCCAGGCGGGCCAGTGTGTGCTCGGGTTGAACCGAGCCGCGCAGGCGCACAACGTCGGCCGCGGAGTAGGTCCGGGTCACACCTTTCCAGCGCGGGTTTTCTGCCCAGTCTTTTTCAAGGGCAGCTATTTGTTGTTCGCGTGTCAGTGCCATGGAGATAAACCTCGTCGCATAGGTTTGGATGAAAATTCTCGCTCCGCCGGCGCTGTCCTTACAGAAACACCATGGTGGCGCTCGCAGATCAGAAGCTTAGAAGGTCTGGGACGGGCTTGACGGAGAAGGCGACGATCGAACGGTCGTTCGAGAGGGGAGTGGCAGTTGGCCGGGCGTGCCCTGTGCGTGTACACCGACCGGTCGTGGCGGTGGTGTGGCGAACAGGCCTTGCCGTGTTACCAGAATGCGCTTCCGTCCCTCGGGACAACTTCTTCGTTCCAGTCGCAATCTCGTCAGGCTGCCTTGTGGGCGTTCCAGACACGAATCGGCTCCGGTGGGTAGGTTGGAGACCGATCCGAAGGCCCTTTCCAGGGCCCCTGATTAGCGGGAGCGAGGCCATCATGCCTCGACGAAAAGGTGTCGTCAAACGTTTTGTAGTGAGTTTTTTATAACACTACATCTTTCGTCTGGAACGACTCATCAGTCAGTTTCAGAGTCTTTGGTCGACGACTCGTGGGGTGTTTTCGCGACCTGTGGGTCACTATTTCAGTCGACAGGGTCCACTTTTACCCGCAAGGTCATGTCGCTACGGCCTTGAGTGGACCAATTTCGGGTATACCCGCGCTGGTTGTACTGGCTTTGCTCGTTGGTACCGGCCAAGGTGATCCATTCGCCCAGGCGCCCGCTGACCTGCGTGTCGGTGCTTTGAATGTTCACTACATCCTGACGTTCCTGGCTCATCCGGTCATTGTTGGTACTGATGCTCAGGTGAACGGTCTCGCCAGTGACGCTGGCGGTCACGTAGAAGCCTTGGGTGACGTTCTTGTACTGGGTCTGGGTTTGCAGGCCGCCGTAGCTGTCGCTTTGGGCGGTAGTGAACGGCACGCTCTGGCCGACCTGGATCAGGGCGGGGGTGCCTTCCGTCGCCTGTACCTGCTGCACGCCGCCGGTGCGGTTGGTGGTGCCGTAGGTGATGACCCGGGTGTTGCTGCCGTTGACCGTATAGCCGCCGCGGTCGCCGTCATTGCTGTCGCTGGTGTCCACGCTGATGAGAAGGCGGCGGGCGGCCACGTCCAGTTGCGTGATCAGGGCGCGCAGTTGCTGGATCTTGTCGGGGTCGGCGTTGACGATCAACTGGTTGCCATAAGCGGTGACCTTGCCGTCGCGGCCCAGGAAATTCTGCGCCACGGGCAGCAGGTCGTCGCTGGTGCGGTTGTTCAGCGCCACGATTTCGGTGGCGGCGTTGGCAGCGAAGGAAGCGGCCAGGGCCAGGGTGGCGAGGAGGGGGCGTAGCGGCATGTCCGAATTCTCCATCATTGGAGCGGACATTATGGCAGACGGGGTTGGTGCGGGAAGCGCAGATCCCTGAGTGGGACCGGGCGGAGCTCGGGAAAAGGACGCTGCGGTGTGTCAGTCATACCGCGGTGTGCTTTTCCCGAGCTTCGCCCGGTCCCACAGGGGAAGGTGGTGCTGCAGCTGGTTTAGCTAACGCGCACCATGTCCACGTGCGGGATGCCCGCTTCGAGGAATTCTTCGCTTGTTACCTTGAAGCCGTGGCGCTCGTAGAACGCCGTGGCGTGCACCTGGGCGCTCAGGCTTTGCTGCTTGAGGTCCTGGCGTTCGGCCTGGGCGATGGCGGCTTGCAGCAGCGCGTCACCGACTTTCAGCCCGCGCCAGTCCTTGAGCACCGAGACCCGGCCAATTTGCCCATCGGGCAGCAGGCGGGCGGTGCCGATGGGGTAATCGCCCTCGCAAGCCAGGAAGTGCACGGCGTCGTTGTCGTCGGCGTCGAACTCCAGCTCCGGGGGCACCGATTGCTCGGCGATGAACACGGCCTCGCGGATACGTCGAATGTCGGCGATGTCCTTGTGCCAATCAGCCACGCGTACGCGAATCTTATTCATCGGCAGCAAACCCCAGACTTCCCTGTTTGACCAGCTCACAGATCAGTGTACGACCTTGTTCGTCGATCATCCACGGGCCCAGGTTTTCGATGTGCAGGGCGTCGGCCGAGCAGATCAGCTTCAGCAGGTCGCGCAGCTCGCCCGGCAGCAGGCGGCTCTGGCCGCTGGCGAACAGCAGCAGGTCATCGCCCACTTCCGACCAGGCCATGCGCGCGCTCGGGTTGCGGATCAGGATGGCGCCTTCTTCCAGGCCGTCCAGCAGGTCATCTTCTTCCAGGGTTTCGCCAGCCACCAGCTCCGGGTAGCGCGGCTCGGTCATGAACTGGCCGAACCAGGTCAGCAGCAGGCGCTCATCGTTCATGTGCTCGTTGAGCAGCTTCTTCAGGCGGTCCAGGGCGTCGTGCTGGATCTGGTGCGGGTCGCTGACCGGCTGGGCGTCGGCGTCACTGTAACGGTCTTCGTCCGGCAGGAACTGGCTCAGGAAATCAGTGAAATGGGTCAGCACTTCGGACGCGCTCGGGGCGCGGAAGCCCACCGAGTAGGTCATGCAGTCGTCCAGGGCCACACCATAGTGGGCCAGGCGCGGCGGCAGGTAGAGCATGTCGCCGGGCTCCAGGGTCCACTCGTCGCTTTGCTCGAAATTGGCCAGGATGCGCAGGTCGGCGTGTTCGATCAGCGGGCTGTCGGAGTCGCACATCTGCCCGACCTTCCAGTTGCGCTTGCCGTGGCCTTGCAGCAGGAACACGTCGTAGTTGTCGAAGTGCGCGCCAACGCTGCCGCCCGGGGCCGCGAAGCTGATCATCACATCGTCGATGCGCCAGCTTGGCAGGAAGCGGAAATGCTGCAGCAGGTCGGCCACTTCTGGCACGAACTGGTCGACGGCCTGCACCAGCAGGGTCCACTCACGCTCGGGCAGTTGGCTGAAAGCGTCTTCTTCGAACGGGCCGCGGCGCATTTCCCACGGGCGTTCGCCGTGTTCGATGACGATGCGCGATTCGACTTCTTCTTCCAGGGCCAGGCCTGCCAGCTCGTCAGGGCTGATGGGGTTTTCGAAATCGGTGAACGCCTGACGGACCAGCAGGGGCTTTTTCTGCCAGTAGTCACGCAGGAACTCGCGTGCGGTCAAGCCACCCAGAAGTTGAAGAGGAGTATCAGAGTTCATGTGTAACCTATTGAATGGTTGCGCTTTTATGTCACGAATAAAAACGCCCGGCTAAGCCGGGCGTCTGAACGACGGGGCAAGGCGTCAGATGCGCTTGGCCTGAGCCGCGGCGTTACCGATGTAGGAAGCCGGGGTCAGCTTCTTCAGTTCGGCGCGGGCTTCGGCTGGCATGTCCAGGCCGTCGATGAAAGTTTGCAGTGCTTCAGGGCTGATGCCCTTGCCACGGGTCAACTCTTTCAGTTTTTCGTACGGGTTTTCGATGTTGTAGCGGCGCATCACGGTCTGGATCGGCTCGGCCAGGACTTCCCAGCAGGCGTCCAGGTCTTCGGCGATGCGCACTTCGTTCAGTTCCAGCTTGCTGATGCCCTTCAAGCTCGCCTCGTAGGCAATGACGCTGTGGGCGAAACCGACGCCCAGGTTGCGCAGCACGGTGGAGTCGGTCAGGTCACGCTGCCAGCGCGAAACCGGCAGTTTGCTGGCCAGGTGCTGGAACAGTGCGTTGGCGATACCCAGGTTGCCTTCGGAGTTTTCGAAGTCGATCGGGTTGACCTTGTGCGGCATGGTCGAGGAACCGATTTCGCCAGCGATGGTGCGCTGCTTGAAATAGCCCAGGGAGATGTAGCCCCAGATATCGCGATCAAAGTCGATCAGGATGGTGTTGTAGCGCGCGATGGCGTCGAACAGCTCGGCGATGTAGTCGTGCGGCTCGATCTGGGTGGTGTAGGGGTTGAAGCCCAGGCCCAGCTCGTCTTCGATGAAGGCGCGGGCGTTGGCTTCCCAGTCGATGTCGGCGTAGGCGGACAGGTGGGCGTTGTAGTTGCCCACGGCGCCGTTGATCTTGCCCAGCAGCGGCACGGCGGCTACCTGGGCGATCTGGCGCTCCAGACGGTAGACGACGTTGGCCAGTTCCTTGCCCAGGGTGGTCGGCGAAGCCGGTTGACCGTGGGTGCGCGACAGCATCGGCACGGCGGCGAAGCGGTGGGCCAGTTCGCGGATGTTGTCGGCGATCTGGCGCATCAGCGGCAGCAGCACGGTGTCACGGCCTTCGCGCAGCATCAGGGCGTGGGACAGGTTGTTGATGTCCTCGCTGGTGCAGGCGAAGTGGATGAACTCGCTGACCTTGGCCAGTTCCGGCAGCTTGGCGGCCTGCTCCTTGAGCAGGTACTCGATCGCCTTGACGTCGTGGTTGGTGGTGCGCTCGATCTCTTTCACGCGCTCGGCGTGTTCGAGGGCGAAGTCATCGGCCAGGGCGTCGAGGATAGCGTTGGCTTCGGCGGAGAAGGCCGGCACTTCGCTGATTTGCGGGTGGGCGGCCAGGCGCTGGAGCCAGCGTACTTCCACCAGGGCGCGGAAACGGATCAGGCCGTATTCGCTGAAAATAGGGCGCAGGGCCTGGGTTTTGCCGGCGTAGCGGCCGTCAACAGGGGAAACCGCAGTGAGCGAAGAAAGCTGCATGGGGTGTTCTCGGACAGTCGGGCAACGAAATGGGGCGCGTATCATACATGAAAATTCATTGCAGGTCGGCAGCCCAGCGCCGACCGCGCCCGTGAAGTGACGAGCGTTAACCGCGCATCATCGGGTAAAGCTCTTTGAGCAGCTTGCGCCGGCTGAAGACCAGTTGCCAGCGGTGGCCGCCCAATTGCCGCCACAGGCGTGCCGAACGGATGCCCGCCAGCAGCAGGGCGCGTATTTTCGCGGCATTGCTGGGCTGCTGCAGGTTGCGCATGTCGCCTTGCACCTGAATGCGCTGGCGCAAGGTGCTCAGGGTATCCTGGTACAGAGCGCCACTGGCGGCGATAACGTTTTCGTGGGTAATGCCGAAATGTTCTACCTGGGACTGGATCTGCGGCAGACGTTTGCCGATCACCTCCAGCAGGTCGTCACGCTTGCCCAGCTGTCGCTCCAGGTTGAGCATCGACAGGGCATAGCGCAGCGGTTCGCGCTGCAGGCTTGCCGGGTCGCGCTCCAGGGCACTGACCAGGGCGCGGTAGCCCTCGCGCAGGTTCAGGTCGTCACCGCCAAACACCTCCAGGGTGTCCTTGGGGTCCCGGATCAGCAGGCTGCCGAGCATGCAGCCCATGGCTGCCTCGGTGCTCTGGCCGGTCTTGGCGATGCGGTCCACCAGCACGGCGGCCTCGAACACGCCGCCCAGGGCAATCAGTTGCTCCTGAATCTGGTTCATGCCTGGCCCTTGCTGGTCCAGGGCTCGGCCACTTCGATGACACCGCCACCCAGGCAGATCTCACCGTCGTAGAACACCACGGACTGGCCCGGGGTGACGGCGCGCTGCGGTTCGTCGAACACGGCGCGGTAGCCCTTGGCGGTCTGTTCCAGGGTGCAAGCCTGGTCGCTCTGGCGGTAGCGCACCTTGGCGGTCAGGCGGCGCGGGCTGCTCAGGTCGACGGGGTTCACCCACCAGATTTCCGAGGCCAGCAGGGCCCGGGAAAACAGCCATGGGTGGTCATTGCCTTGGCCGACCACCAGCACGTTGCGCTCAAGGTCTTTTTCCAGCACGTACCACGGCTCGTCGCCGGCGTCTTTCAAGCCGCCGATGCCGAGGCCCTGGCGCTGGCCGATGGTGTGGTACATCAGGCCATGGTGGCGGCCGATCACTTCACCTTCGGTGGTCTGGATCTCGCCAGGCTGGGCGGGCAGGTACTGCTTGAGGAAGTCGCTGAAGCGGCGCTCGCCAATGAAGCAGATACCGGTGGAGTCCTTCTTCTTGGCGGTGGCCAGGCCGTGTTTCTCGGCGATGGCACGTACTTCCGGCTTTTCCAGCTCACCCACCGGGAACAGCGTGCGGGCGATCTGTTCGCCGCCCACGGCGTGCAGGAAGTAGCTCTGGTCCTTGTTCGGGTCCAGGCCCTTGAGCAGTTCGGTACGGGCGTCGACGTCGCGGCGGCGCACGTAGTGGCCGGTGGCGATAAGGTCAGCGCCCAGGGACAGGGCGTAGTCCAGGAAAGCCTTGAACTTGATTTCGCGGTTGCAGAGGATGTCAGGGTTCGGCGTGCGGCCGGCCTTGTACTCTTCCAGGAAGTGTTCGAAGACGTTGTCCCAGTATTCGGCGGCGAAGTTGGCCGTATGCAGCTTGATGCCGATACGGTCGCACACGGCCTGGGCGTCGGCCAGGTCTTCGCGGGCGGTGCAGTATTCGGTGCCGTCGTCTTCTTCCCAGTTCTTCATGAACAGGCCTTCCACCTGGTACCCCTGTTCGAGCAGCAGGAGGGCGGACACGGAAGAGTCAACGCCGCCGGACATGCCGACGATAACGCGCTGGGTTTCAGGGGCAGCAGCTGAATCACGCATAGGAATTGGGTGTGTGTCTGGGAAAAGCAGGGGATTCTACCACCAAGCGATGGTCAGTGCTTGTGTTGTGCTGATGCTGCTGGCCCCATCGCGAGCAAGCTGTGCTCCCACAGTGTTGAACCGCACCTGGGCCGTACACCTGTGGGCGCACAGCTTGCTCGCGATGAGGCCCGGAAGCTCAACGGATCAGGGAGAGGCTGTGCAGCGGGTGTTCCAGGTAGTCGTCGATGCATTGCAGCAGCAACTCGCTACGCCAGCGGGCCTTCTGCGCGATGATCTCGTCGCGGGTCAGCCATTGCGGGCCGATGATGCCGTGGTCCAGCGTGCGCTCGGGGTCATGGTGCACCGGCTTGCCGGCGAAACACACCCGCTGGTACGTGATGCCGTTGCTGGGCGCGGTATACAGGTAAATGCCGATCACGCCGGTGAGCTCGACGTCGTAACCGGTTTCCTCGACGGTTTCGCGAATGGCCGCCTCGATCAGACTTTCGTCGGGCTCCAGGTGCCCGGCAGGCTGGTTGAGCACGGCGCGACCGCCCTTGAGTTCTTCGACCAGCAGGAAACGGCCTTGGTCTTCGATGACGGTGGCGACGGTGACATGGGGGATCCAGGGGCGCATGGGCCCTCCTTTCAGTCGGGAGCTTTGAGCTGCAAGCGTGTAGCTTACAGCGTGCAGCTCAAAAAAAACCCCAGCGCAGGCTGGGGTTTTTTCGAGTGTTGAAGCTTACTTCAGCGACGCGATCGCGGCGTTCAAGGTAGCGCTAGGGCGCATCACCTTGGCAGCCAGCTCGGCGTTGGCGTGGTAGTAGCCAGCGATGTCCACCGGCTTGCCTTGCACGGCGTTCAGTTCGGCGACGATGGTCGCTTCCTGTTCGGTCAGTGCCGCGGCCAGCGGCGCGAAGCGTGCTTGCAGGGCTGAGTCTTCGGTCTGCGCGGCCAAGGCCTGGGCCCAGTACAGTGCCAGGTAGAAGTGGCTGCCGCGGTTGTCGATATTGCCGACTTTGCGCGATGGCGACTTGTTGTTGTCCAGGAACTGGCCGGTGGCCTGGTCCAGGGTGGCGGCCAGAACCTTGGCCTTGGCGTTGCCGTTGGTCACGCCCAGGTGTTCCAGGGAAGCGGCCAGGGCCAGGAATTCACCCAGCGAGTCCCAGCGCAGGAAGTTCTCTTCCACCAGTTGCTGCACGTGTTTGGGCGCCGAACCGCCGGCGCCGGTTTCGAACAGGCCACCGCCGTTCATCAGCGGCACGATGGACAGCATCTTGGCGCTGGTGCCCAGCTCCATGATCGGGAACAGGTCGGTCAGGTAGTCGCGCAGCACGTTGCCGGTCACCGAGATGGTGTCCTGGCCCTTGCGGATGCGTTCCAGGGAAAACTTCATGGCGTCGACCGGGGACATGATGCGGATGTCCAGGCCCGAGGTGTCGTGGTCCTTCAGGTAGACCTGGACTTTCTCGATCATCACGCCGTCGTGGGCGCGGGCCGGGTCCAGCCAGAACACCGCAGGGGTGCTGGAGGCGCGGGCACGGTTGACGGCCAGCTTGACCCAGTCCTGGATCGGCGCGTCCTTGGTCTGGCACATGCGGAAGATATCGCCGGCTTCGACTTTCTGCTCCAGCAACACGCGGCCCTTGCCGTCGACGACGCGAACGGTCCCGTCGGTCTTGATGTGGAAGGTCTTGTCGTGGGAGCCGTATTCTTCGGCTTTCTGCGCCATCAGGCCAACGTTTGGCACGCTGCCCATGGTGGTCGGATCGAATGCGCCGTGTTTCTTGCAGTCTTCGATGACGGCCTGGTAGATGGTGGCGTAGCAACGGTCCGGGATCACCGCCTTGGTGTCCTGCAGGTTGCCTTCGGTGTTCCACATCTTGCCCGAGTCACGGATCATGGCCGGCATCGAGGCGTCGACGATCACGTCGCTTGGCACGTGCAGGTTGGTGATGCCTTTGTCGGAGTTGACCATGGCCAGCGCCGGACGAGTGGCATACACGGCCTTGATGTCGGCTTCGATCTGCGCTTTCTGCTCGGCAGGCAGCGACTGGATGCGGGCATACAGGTCGCCGATGCCGTTGTTCAGGTTGAAGCCGACCTGTTCCAGCACGGTGGCGTGCTTGGCCAGGGCTTCCTTGTAGAACTCGGCAACCACCTGGCCGAACATGATCGGGTCGGAAACCTTCATCATGGTGGCTTTGAGGTGCAGGGACAGCAGCACGCCCTTGGCCTTGGCGTCGTCGATTTCAGCGGCGATGAAGGCGCGCAGGGCCTTTTTGCTCATCACGGCGCAGTCGATGATTTCGCCGGCCTTGACCGAGGTCTTTTCCTTCAGGACGGTGGTGGAGCCGTCAGCGGCCAGCAGCTCGATGCGCACGGCGTCCGCGGCTTCGATCAGGGCGGCTTTTTCGCTGCCGTAGAAGTCGCCGTTGCTCATGTGAGCCACGTGGGACTTGGAGTCGGCGGCCCAGGCGCCCATCTTGTGCGGGTGCTTGCGGGCGTAGTTCTTGACCGACAGCGGTGCGCGGCGGTCGGAGTTGCCTTCGCGAAGTACCGGGTTCACGGCACTGCCCTTGATCTTGTCGTAGCGCGACTTGGCTTCTTTCTCGGCGTCGGTGGCCGGGTTTTCCGGGTAGTCCGGAATGTTGAAGCCCTGGGCCTGCAGTTCGGCGATGGCTGCCTTCAACTGCGGTACCGAGGCGCTGATGTTCGGCAGCTTGATGATGTTGGCTTCCGGCGTGGTGGCCAGGGTGCCCAGCTCGGCGAGGTCGTCAGCGATGACCTGGTCGGCTTTCAGTTGCTCAGGGAAGCTCGACAGGATGCGGCCAGCCAGCGAAATGTCGCGAGTTTCCACGGCAATATCAGCCGAAGCGGTGAACGCTTCTACGATAGGGAGCAGGGAATAGGTGGCGAGGGCCGGAGCTTCGTCGGTGAAGGTGTAGATGATCTTTGAGCGGGTGGGCATATTCGGATTAACTCTCTTCTTTGCTAAGCGTGCACAGAATCTCGAGATGCGCAGGGTAGGCGCTTTCGTCCAATGTCATCAATGAGCCGAAAGTCGAGGATTCGTCGCGATGATGTGGGGTGCATCAGTAGAGCGTCAAGCGACCGAGCTGCGGTACAGCGCAGTCTTTTTCAAGCTTTTTCAAAGGCCTGGCGCCTGCGGGCAGGTGCCGGGCCTGGGGTGACTCGATGGTCACTGCGACAGTATACCACTGGTCATGGTCTATAAATGATGCTCTTCGGCAGATTCACGGTTCAAACAGCTGGTTGCGGTCCCGGGCAGGTGGTTTACGCTCAGGGATAGCCAGGATGTTCAACCCCAAAAAACGGAGTCCAGCATGGGATACCAGAAGATTCAGGTTCCGAGCGTCGGCGAAAAAATCAGCGTCAATGCAGACCATTCTCTTACTGTTCCAGACCAACCGATCATTCCGTACATCGAAGGCGACGGCATTGGCGTGGACGTCACGCCGGTCATGATCAAAGTGGTGGACGCCGCGGTGGCCAAGGCCTACGGCGGCAAGCGCAAGATTTCATGGATGGAAGTGTACGCGGGCGAGAAGGCCACCCAGGTGTACGACCAGGATACCTGGCTGCCCCAGGAAACCCTCGACGCGGTCAAGGACTACGTGGTGTCCATCAAGGGCCCCCTGACCACGCCGGTGGGTGGGGGTATCCGTTCGCTGAACGTAGCGCTGCGCCAGCAACTCGACCTTTATGTGTGCCTGCGCCCGGTGGTCTGGTTCGAAGGCGTGCCCAGCCCGGTGAAAAAACCCGGTGACGTGGACATGGTGATCTTTCGCGAGAACTCCGAAGATATCTATGCCGGCATCGAATGGAAAGCCGGCTCCCCCGAAGCGCAGAAGGTGATCAAGTTCCTGAAGGAGGAGATGGGTGTCACCAAGATCCGTTTCGACCAGGACTGCGGCATCGGCATCAAGCCCGTGTCCAAGGAAGGCACCCAGCGCCTGGTGCGCAAGGCCCTGCAATACGTGGTGGACAACGACCGCAAGTCACTGACCCTGGTGCACAAGGGCAACATCATGAAATTCACCGAGGGCGCCTTCAAGGACTGGGGCTATGAGATCGCCCGCGACGAATTCGGTGCCACCTTGCTCGACGGCGGGCCTTGGATGCAGTTCAAGAACCCGAAAACCGGGCGTAACGTGATCGTCAAGGACGCCATCGCCGACGCCATGTTGCAGCAGATCCTGCTGCGGCCTGCCGAATACGACGTGATCGCTACCCTCAACCTCAATGGTGACTACCTGTCCGATGCCCTGGCGGCGGAGGTGGGCGGTATCGGTATCGCGCCCGGCGCCAACCTGTCCGACACGGTGGCCATGTTCGAGGCGACGCATGGTACGGCGCCCAAGTACGCCGGCAAGGATCAGGTCAACCCGGGGTCGGTGATCCTGTCGGCGGAAATGATGCTGCGCCACCTGGGCTGGACCGAGGCGGCGGACCTGATCATCAAAGGGACCAATGGCGCGATCGGGGCGAAAACGGTTACGTATGATTTCGAACGGCTGATGGACGGTGCCACGCTGGTGTCCAGTTCTGGATTTGGCGAGGCGCTGATCAAGCATATGTGACGGGCGGTACGAAAAAAGCCGGCCTTCCTGGCCGGTTTTTTGTTTCGAGATTTGTGTTGGCTGGCTCCCGGGCAAGGCTCGGGAGCCAGGTGGCACAGTCTCAGGCATTGGCAGCCTGATGTTCGGCCACGGGAGCGGCGACAGGCGAGGGGGTGTCAGTGGCAGCGCTGATTTCGACGGCGTGCAGGCCCTTGGGGCCCTGGATGATTTCGAATTTGACGGGCTGGCCGGCCTTGAGGGTCTTGTAGCCATCCATCTTGATGGCCGAGTAGTGGGCGAACAGGTCTTCGCTTTTGCCCTCTTCAACGATGAAGCCATAGCCTTTGGCGTTGTTGAACCACTTGACCTTACCGTTTGCCATGCTCATATCCCTCTGCAAAGGACTCCATCTCTGGAGTATCATCCACTTCATCCGGCATCGGACCGATCAAAAAATTTGGTTGACTGCGCGGACCTTTATTCCCCAATGTGGGTTCTATTGTTTGTAACACCGTTTTGCCGATAGTCAAGGTCATGCGGCGGCCGGGCTTACAGCCGGTCACAAGGTCAACACACAACCCTATTCGCTCAACCATGAACCTTCTTTCCATGCATGCAATCAGCCAGATTCGACTAACATTCAATCAGGATCGCCCGCAATCGGATGAGGACGATTCCGCGGGCCTGGCCGTACAGGAATCCAAGCCGGCCTTGAAGGCGCCACCCATGTATAAGGTGGTTTTGTTTAACGATGACTACACACCGATGGATTTCGTCGTCGAAGTGCTCGAGGTGTTTTTCAACCTTAACCGCGAGCTGGCGACCAAGGTCATGCTCGCCGTCCACACGGAAGGGCGAGCCGTATGTGGATTGTTTACCCGCGACATCGCCGAGACAAAGGCCATGCAGGTCAATCAATACGCCAGGGAAAGCCAGCATCCGCTACTCTGTGAAATCGAGAAGGACGGTTAATCGCCGACCACTTGGGTATGAGGTGAAGCTATGTTAAACCGCGAGCTCGAAGTCACCCTCAATCTCGCCTTCAAGGAGGCCCGTTCCAAGCGTCATGAGTTCATGACCGTGGAACACCTCCTGTTGGCATTATTGGATAATGAGGCCGCCGCCACCGTTTTGCGCGCTTGTGGCGCAAACCTCGACAAACTCAAGCACGACTTGCAGGAGTTCATCGACTCCACCACGCCGCTGATCCCCGTTCATGACGAGGACCGCGAAACCCAGCCAACCCTGGGCTTCCAGCGCGTGCTGCAACGTGCCGTCTTCCACGTACAGAGCTCGGGCAAGCGGGAAGTCACCGGTGCCAACGTGCTGGTCGCCATCTTCAGCGAACAGGAAAGCCAGGCCGTGTTCCTGCTCAAGCAGCAGAGCGTGGCGCGCATCGATGTGGTCAACTACATCGCCCATGGCATCTCCAAGGTGCCCGGGCACGGCGATCATTCCGAGGGTGAACAGGAAATGCAGGACGACGAGGGCGGTGAGTCTTCTTCTTCAGGCAACCCACTCGACGCCTATGCCAGCAACCTCAACGAACTCGCGCGCCAGGGCCGTATCGACCCGCTGGTAGGCCGTGAGAACGAAGTGGAGCGCGTGGCACAGATCCTGGCCCGTCGGCGCAAGAACAACCCGCTGCTGGTGGGTGAAGCCGGCGTCGGCAAGACGGCCATCGCCGAGGGCCTGGCCAAGCGCATCGTCGACAGCCAGGTCCCCGACCTGCTGGCCAACAGCGTGGTCTACTCCTTGGACCTGGGGGCGTTGCTGGCGGGTACCAAGTACCGCGGCGACTTCGAAAAACGCTTCAAGGCGCTGCTGGGCGAGCTGAAGAAGCGTCCGCAGGCGATTCTGTTCATCGACGAGATCCACACCATCATTGGTGCTGGCGCCGCGTCGGGCGGGGTCATGGACGCTTCCAACCTGCTCAAGCCGTTGCTGTCCTCGGGTGATATCCGTTGCATCGGCAGCACCACGTTCCAGGAATTCCGCGGCATTTTCGAGAAAGACCGGGCCCTGGCGCGGCGCTTCCAGAAGGTGGACGTCAGCGAGCCGTCGGTGGAAGACACCATCGGTATCCTGCGCGGCCTGAAAGGGCGCTTCGAGCAGCACCACAACATCGAATACAGTGACGAGGCCCTGCGGGCCGCCGCCGAGCTGGCTTCGCGCTACATCAATGACCGGCACATGCCGGACAAGGCCATCGACGTGATCGACGAAGCCGGCGCCTACCAGCGCCTGCAGCCGGTGGAAAACCGGGTCAAGCGCATCGATGTGCCGCAGGTCGAGGACATTGTCGCCAAGATCGCGCGCATTCCGCCAAAACACGTCACCAGTTCCGACAAGGAGCTGCTGCGTAACCTGGAGCGCGACCTGAAACTGACCGTGTTTGGTCAGGACGCTGCCATCGACTCGCTGGCCACCGCGATCAAGCTGTCCCGTGCAGGCCTGAAGTCGCCGGACAAGCCGGTCGGTTCCTTCCTGTTCGCCGGCCCTACCGGCGTGGGCAAGACCGAGGCCGCTCGTCAGTTGGCCAAGGCCCTGGGCGTGGAACTGGTGCGTTTCGACATGTCCGAGTACATGGAGCGCCACACCGTCTCCCGTCTGATCGGTGCGCCTCCGGGCTACGTCGGTTTCGACCAGGGCGGCTTGCTGACCGAAGCCATCACCAAGCAACCGCACTGCGTGTTGCTGCTCGATGAAATCGAAAAGGCCCACCCGGAAGTCTTCAATCTGCTGCTGCAGGTGATGGACCACGGTACCCTGACCGACAACAACGGGCGCAAGGCAGACTTCCGCAACGTCATCCTGATCATGACCACCAACGCCGGTGCCGAGACCGCGGCGCGTGCGTCCATCGGTTTCACGCACCAGGACCATTCGTCCGATGCCATGGAAGTGATCAAGAAAAGCTTCACGCCAGAGTTCCGCAACCGCCTGGACACCATCATCCAGTTTGGTCGCCTCAGCCACGAGACGATCAAGAGCGTGGTCGACAAGTTCCTCACCGAACTGCAGGCCCAGCTGGAAGACAAGCGCGTGTTGCTGGAAGTCTCGGATGCGGCGCGCAGCTGGCTGGCGGCCGGCGGCTACGACGCGACCATGGGTGCCCGCCCGATGGCGCGGCTGATCCAGGACAAGATCAAGCGGCCGTTGGCCGAGGAGATCCTGTTCGGGGAGCTGGCCGAGCACGGTGGCGTGGTGCACATCGACGTGAAGGACGGCGAAATGACCTTCGACTTCGAGACCACGGCGGAAATGGCCTGACCCCTGGGTAGCCGCTGCCGTCAGGCGGCAGCGGCTACCTAGAAGTTGTCGCAAAGGTAGCGGCCACACAAAAACGCCCGGCATGTGCCGGGCGTTTTCGTTTGTGCTGCTTAACGAGCGCGGTAGGTAATGCGCCCTTTGCTCAAGTCATAGGGCGTCAGCTCGACGCGCACCTTGTCACCGGTCAGAATACGAATGTAGTTCTTGCGCATCTTGCCGGAGATATGCGCGGTTACGACGTGCCCATTTTCCAACTCCACGCGAAACATGGTGTTAGGTAGGGTGTCGACGACAGTGCCTTCCATTTCGAAGCTGTCTTCTTTCGACATGCAGTAAAGCCCTCGGTGTCCAGTTAATGGCCCGGTGCAACTGCGCCAGGCAAAAGCGGCGTGCATTGTGCCTGAAAAAGGGGCGGAACGCCAAGACCCTTCAGTTTAACGTAACCCAGCGCTGGTTGATCAGCAGCTCGATGGGCCGATACTGAGTCTTGTAATTCATTTTTTTGCAGTTCTTGATCCAGTAGCCCAGGTACACCGCGTCCAGCCCCAGGCGCATGGCCTCACCTATCTGCCACAGGATGGCGAAACGGCCCAGGCTGCGGCGCTCCTCGGCGGGCTCGTAGAAGGTGTAGACCGCCGACAGACCGTTGGGCAGCAGGTCGGTGACCGCCACCGCCAGCAACTGGCCGTCGCGGCGGAATTCATAAAAGCGCGAAAACGGCAGGTCGCGTACCAGGAAGGTCGAGAACTGATCCCGGCTGGGCGGGTACATGTCGCCGTCGGCATGGCGCTGTTCGATATAGCGCTGGTACAGGTCGAAGTATTCCTCGCTGAATGCAGGCTTGCTGGAGGTCACCTGAATATCGGCGTTGCGTTTGAGGATGCGTTTCTGCTGGCGGTTGGGGCTGAAGCTGGCCGAGGGGATGCGCGCCGGCACGCAGGCGTTGCAGCGCTGGCAGTGGGGGCGGTAGAGGTGATCGCCGCTGCGCCGAAAACCCATTTCCGACAGGTCGGCGTAGACGTGAACGTCCATCGGCTGGCTGGGGTCGAGGAACAGGGTGGTGGCCTGTTCCTCGGGCAAATAGCTGCACGAATGGGGTTGAGTGGCATAGAACTTCAACCGCGCCAACTCAGTCATGATCAACCCTCGGATCGAAACCTTTGAATAAGTGTAAGCCAGCTGTGACCAACTCGCCTAGCAAACCCAGGTAGCGGTGCTGGGCTGGTCCAGGTAAGTGCGCAGGTGCCAGGCGAAGTCGTCACGGCTGATGGAGCGCGCGCCCAGGCTGATCAGGTGGTCAGTGGGCATCTGGCAGTCGATCAGTTCGACGCCGGCCGCCTGCAGGTGGCGCACCAGGGTGGCGAAACCGACCTTGGAGGCGTTGTCGGCATGGCTGAACATCGACTCGCCGAAAAACAGCCGGCCCATGGCCAGGCCATACAGGCCTCCCACCAGCGTGTCGCCGTTCCACACTTCCACCGAGTGCGCCAGGCCCTGTTCGTGCAGTTTGATGTAGGCCGCTTGCATGCTGTCGGTGATCCAGGTGCCATCGGCGTAGGCACGGGGGCCGGCGCAGGCGCGAATCACCGCGGGGAAGTCCTGGTCGAAGCTGACGCGGTAGCGCTGTTGGCGAAGCACCTTGGCCAGGCTGCGGGACACATGCAGCTCGGCGGGGAACAGCACCGTGCGCGGGTCGGGGGACCACCACAGAATGGGCTGGCCGTCCTGGTACCAGGGAAAGCAGCCATGGCGGTAGGCCTGCACCAGGCGCTCGGCGCTCAGGTCGCCACCGGCGGCCAGCAGGCCGTTGGGGTCGCGCAGGGCCTTGTCCAGTGGGGGGAAGGTCAGGTCGTTCTTCTTTAGCCAGGTCAGCATGGGGTCTTTTGCGGTGGGGGAGGGGAGGGCGCACGGCTTGGATGGGCGTTGGCGGTTTCCCGAGCCAGGCGCTTGACGGCAGTATTGAGGATAAAAACCCCCGCCTGCAACTCCGCGCGCATCTCGCGGTCGTAATCCTTCGCTATCTCGTTTGAAAACCCTGCATAAGCCTTTGTCACGAAAGGCAATGCATGCTCCAATTGGCTGGCGCCAGACGCGCTGGGCTATGCTGTGGCGAACCCGTACAATGCACCGTTCATTTGCATGATTTTTTTAGTCAATCATCCGTTGTGCGCGCCCAAGGGCGCAGGAAAAGACCTGTTTTGAAGAAATCCACCGCGACACCCAATCCCGTAGTGCCCCTGTGGCGTCAGCAAATGCACTACCGGCTCAAGGAAGGTGCCCTGATCGCCATGGGCGCCTTGTGCCTGTACCTGTGGATGGCGCTGCTCACCTATGACCAGGCCGACCCGGGCTGGAGCCACACCAGCACCGCCCATGAGGTGCAGAACGCCGCCGGCCGTGCCGGGGCCTTCGCCGCCGACATCCTGTTCATGGTGCTGGGCTACTTCGCCTACATCTTCCCGCTGCTGCTGGCGGTGAAAACCTGGCAGATCTTCCGCGAGCGTCACCAGCCCTGGCAGTGGAGCGGCTGGCTGTTTTCCTGGCGGCTGATCGGCCTGGTGTTCCTGGTGCTGTCCGGTGCCGCGCTGGCGCACATCCATTTCCATTCCACCCCCAACCTGCCGGCCTCGGCGGGCGGTGCCCTGGGCGAAAGCCTCGGCGACCTGGCGCGTAATGCCCTCAATACCCAGGGCAGCACCTTGCTGTTCATCGCCCTGTTCCTGTTCGGCCTGACGGTGTTCACCGACCTGTCGTGGTTCAAGGTCATGGACCTGACCGGCAAGATCACCCTCGACCTGCTGGAACTGGTGCAGGGCGCCGCTGGCCGCTGGTGGGCCGCGCGCAACGAGCGTCGCCGCCTGGAAGCGCAGTTGCGCGAGGTAGACGTGCGCGTGCATGACGTGGTCGCCCCGGTTACCCCGGATCGTCGCGAGCAGGCCAAGGCCAAGGAACGCATCATCGAACGCGAGGTGTCGCTGAGCAAGCACACCAGCGAGCGCGAAAAGCAGACGCCACCGGTGATCATGCCCGCCCCGGCCATGGTCAAGCCGCCAGAGCCGAGCAAGCGCGTGCAGAAGGAAAAACAGGTACCACTGTTCGTCGACAGTGCGGTGGAAGGCACCTTGCCGCCCATCTCCATCCTCGACCCGGCGGAAAAGAAGAAGGTCAATTACTCGCCAGAATCCCTGGCGGGCGTGGGCCACCTGCTGGAAATCAAGCTCAAGGAATTCGGCGTCGAGGTGTCGGTGGACTCCATCCACCCGGGCCCGGTCATTACCCGCTACGAAATCCAGCCGGCCGCGGGCGTAAAGGTCAGCCGCATCGCCAACCTGGCCAAGGACCTGGCGCGTTCCCTGGCCGTGACCAGCGTGCGCGTGGTGGAAGTGATTCCCGGCAAGACCACCGTGGGTATCGAGATCCCCAACGAAGACCGGCAGATCGTGCGCTTCTCCGAGGTGCTATCGTCACCCCAGTACGACGAGGCGAAATCGCCGGTCACCATGGCCCTGGGCCATGACATCGGCGGCAAGCCGGTCATCACCGACCTTGCCAAGATGCCCCACCTGCTGGTGGCCGGTACCACCGGTTCCGGTAAGTCGGTGGGCGTGAACGCCATGATCCTGTCGATCCTGTTCAAGTCCAGCCCCGAAGACGCCAAGCTGATCATGATCGACCCGAAAATGCTCGAGTTGTCGATCTACGAGGGCATTCCGCACCTGCTGTGCCCGGTGGTCACCGACATGAAGGACGCCGCCAATGCCCTGCGCTGGAGCGTCGCCGAGATGGAGCGGCGCTACAAGCTGATGGCGGCCATGGGCGTGCGTAACCTGGCCGGCTTCAACCGCAAGGTCAAGGACGCGCAGGAGGAGGGCACGCCGCTCACCGACCCGCTGTACCGTCGCGAGAGCATGGAAGACGAAGCGCCCCTGCTGAAAACCCTGCCCACCATCGTGGTCATCGTCGACGAATTCGCCGACATGATGATGATCGTCGGCAAGAAGGTCGAAGAGTTGATCGCCCGTATCGCCCAGAAGGCCCGGGCGGCCGGTATCCACCTGATCCTGGCGACCCAGCGCCCCTCGGTGGACGTGATCACCGGTCTGATCAAGGCCAACATTCCTACCCGCATGGCGTTCCAGGTGTCGAGCAAGATCGACTCCCGTACCATCATCGACCAGGGCGGCGCCGAACAGTTGCTGGGCCATGGTGACATGCTGTACATGCCGCCGGGCACCAGCCTGCCGATCCGCGTGCACGGTGCCTTTGTCTCCGACGAGGAAGTGCACCGTGTGGTGGAAGCCTGGAAACTGCGTGGCGTGCCGGATTACAACGAAGACATTCTCGCCGGTGTCGAGGAGGCCGGCAGTGGCTTCGACGGTGGCGGCGGCGGTGGCGGCGACGGTGAAGACAGCGAGTCCGACGCGCTGTACGACGAGGCGGTCAACTTCGTGCTGGAAAGCCGTCGAGCATCGATTTCCGCGGTCCAGCGCAAGCTCAAGATCGGCTACAACCGCGCGGCGCGCATGATCGAAGCCATGGAAATGGCCGGCGTGGTCACGCCCATGAACACCAATGGCTCGCGCGAAGTGATCGCCCCAGGGCCTGCGCGGGACTGAATGACGTAATCGGCTGCCGATGAACGGCGGCCGGTCTTTTTCTACTGTACGAGGATTCCCATGCGCCTGATTCGCATGCTGTTGGTTTCTGCCCTGGCCTTCTCCACGCTGCCGGCCCATGCCGCCGACCAGGACGTGTCGAGCCTGACCAAACTGCTGGAAAATTCCCAGACCCTGGCCGCGCATTTCTCGCAGCTGACCCTGGACGGCAGCGGCACCCAGTTGCAGGAAACCGCGGGTGAAATGGTCTTGCAGCGCCCTGGCCTGTTCTACTGGCACACCGACGCGCCGAACGAGCAGACCATGGTCTCGGATGGCCAGAAGGTCACCCTGTACGACCCGGACCTGCAGCAGGTCACCATCAAGAAACTCGACCAGCGCCTGACCCAGACCCCAGCGCTGCTGCTGTCCGGTGACGTGTCGAAGATCAGCCAGAGCTTCGACATCAGCGCCAAGGAATCGGGTGACGTGATCGACTTCATGCTCAAGCCCAAGACCAAGGATACCCTGTTCGATTCCCTGCGCCTGTCGTTCCGCAAGGGCCTGATCAATGACATGCAACTGATCGACAGCGTCGGCCAGCGCACCAACATCCTGTTCACCGCGGTCAAGGCAAATGCCCCCGTGGACAAGAGCAAGTTCACCTTCGTCGCGCCCAAGGGCACCGACGTGATCCAGGAATAAGAGGACCCCAGCGCCGTCATGGACCTGTTTCGCAGCGAGCCCATCGCCCAGCCCCTGGCCGCCCGCCTGCGGGCCCGCAACCTGGACGAGTACGTCGGCCAGGAGCATCTGCTGGCGCGCGGCAAGCCGCTGCGCGAGGCACTGGAGCAGGGCGCCCTGCACTCGATGATTTTCTGGGGCCCGCCCGGGGTGGGCAAGACCACGCTGGCGCGGCTATTGGCGGAAGTCTCCGATGCCCACTTCGAGACCGTCTCGGCGGTGCTGGCCGGGGTCAAGGAGATTCGCCAGGCCGTGGAAGTGGCCAAGCAGCAGGCAGCCCAGTACGGCCGTCGCACCATTCTGTTCGTCGACGAAGTGCACCGTTTCAACAAGTCCCAGCAGGATGCCTTCCTGCCTTATGTGGAAGACGGCACGCTGATCTTCATTGGCGCCACCACCGAAAACCCTTCGTTCGAACTGAACAACGCCTTGCTGTCGCGGGCGCGGGTATACGTGCTGAAAAGTCTCGACGAGCCGGCTTTGCGCCGGTTGGTCGACCGCGCCTTGAACGAGGAGCGTGGCCTGGGCAAGCGTCAATTGCGCCTGGGTGACGAAGCCTTCGCCATACTGCTGGCGGCTGCCGACGGTGATGGCCGGCGCATGCTCAACCTGCTGGAGAATGCTTCGGACCTGGCCGAAGACGGCGAGGAAATCGGCACCGACCTGTTGCAAAGCTTGCTGGGTGACACCCGCCGGCGCTTCGACAAGGGCGGCGAAGCTTTCTACGACCAGATATCGGCGCTGCACAAGTCTGTTCGCGGCTCCAACCCCGACGGTGCCCTGTACTGGTACGCGCGCATGATGGACGGTGGTTGCGACCCGCTGTACGTGGCACGGCGCGTGGTGCGCATGGCCAGCGAAGACATTGGCAACGCCGACCCCCGCGCCCTGAGCCTGTGCCTGGCGGCCTGGGACGTACAGGAGCGCCTCGGCAGCCCCGAGGGCGAGCTGGCCGTGGCCCAGGCCATCGTCTACCTGGCCTGCGCGCCGAAGAGCAATGCCGTGTACATGGGCTTCAAGCAGGCCATGCGCGAAGCGGCCGAGTTCGGCTCCATGGAAGTGCCGCTGCACCTGCGCAACGCGCCGACCAAGCTGATGAAGCAGTTGGGTTACGGTGAGGAATACCGCTACGCCCACGACGAGCCTGATGCCTACGCCGCCGGTGAAGACTACTTTCCCGACCAACTGGAACCACGGCCGTATTACCAGCCAGTGCCCCGCGGCCTGGAACTGAAGATCGGCGAGAAGCTCAAGCACCTGGCCCACCTGGACCGTCTGAGCCCGCGTCAGCGCCGCAAGCCTTGAAAAACCTGCAACACTCAACTGGAAACAGCCCTTCTATCCCGGTACGCTGGCCGCTAATATGGTCGGCTGCCCGGTGTCCTGCCCGCAACAAGGGCTGACCAAGACTTAATTTGATAACGAGAGACCGACATGCTCGATCCCCTGATTTTGCGTACCAAGCTCCACGAAACCGCGGATCGCCTCGCAGCCCGTGGCTACAGCCTGGACGTGGCGCGCCTGGAAGCGCTGGAGGCCCAGCGCAAGACCGTACAGACCCGCACCGAGCAACTGCAGGCCGAGCGTAACGCCCGCTCCAAATCCATTGGCCAGGCCAAGCAGCGCGGCGAAGACATCGCGCCGCTGATGGCGGACGTCGACCGCATGGCCGGCGAGCTGGCCGAAGGCAAGGCCGAGCTGGACAAGCTGCAGGCCGAGCTGGACTCCATCGTGCTGGGCATCCCCAACCTGCCGCACGAATCGGTACCGGTAGGCGAAGACGAAGACGGCAACGTCGAAGTGCGCCGCTGGGGCACCCCGGCCGACTTCGGTTTTGACGTCAAAGACCATGTCGCCCTGGGCGAGAAGTTCGGCTGGCTGGACTTCGAAACCGCCGCCAAGCTGTCGGGTGCCCGTTTCGCCCTGCTGCGCGGCCCGATTGCCCGCCTGCACCGCGCCCTGGCGCAGTTCATGATCAACCTGCACGTCACCGAGCACGGTTACGAAGAGGCCTACACCCCGTACCTGGTACAGGCCCCGGCGCTCAAAGGCACTGGCCAACTGCCCAAGTTCGAGGAAGACCTGTTCAAGATCAGCCGCGAAGGCGAGGCCGACCTGTACCTGATTCCGACCGCTGAAGTGTCGCTGACCAACATCGTTGCCGGCGAGATCCTCGACGCCAAGCAACTGCCATTGAAACTGGTCGCCCACACCCCGTGCTTCCGCAGCGAAGCCGGTGCATCGGGCCGTGACACCCGCGGCATGATCCGCCAGCACCAGTTCGACAAGGTCGAGATGGTGCAGGTGGTCGAGCCGTCGAAATCCATGGAAGCCCTGGAAGGCCTGACCGCCAACGCCGAGCGCGTGCTGCAGGCCCTGGAGCTGCCCTACCGCGTGCTGGCCCTGTGCACCGGCGACATGGGTTTCAGCGCGGTGAAAACCTACGACCTGGAAGTGTGGATTCCAAGCCAGGACAAGTACCGCGAAATCTCCTCGTGCTCCAACACCGGTGATTTCCAGGCCCGCCGCATGCAGGCGCGTTTCCGCAACCCGGAAACCGGCAAGCCGGAGCTGGTGCACACCCTCAACGGCTCGGGCCTGGCCGTGGGCCGTACCCTGGTGGCCGTGCTGGAAAACTACCAGCAGGCTGACGGCTCCATCCGTGTGCCGGACGTGCTGAAGCCTTACATGGGCGGCCTTGAGGTCATCGGCTAAATGGAGTTTCTGCCGCTGTTCCACAAGCTCAAGGGCAGCCATGTGCTGGTCGTGGGCGGGGGCGAGATCGCCTTGCGCAAGTCGCGTCTGCTGGCCGATGCCGGCGCGCTGCTGCGCGTGGTCGCCCCGGCGATCGAAACCCAGCTGGGCGAATTGCTCCAGAGCAGCGGCGGTGAAGCCGTGCTGCGCGGTTATCAGGAAAGCGACCTGGACGGTTGCCAGCTGATCATCGCCGCCACCGATGACGAAGCCCTCAACGCCCAGGTGTCTGCCGACGCCAAGGCGCGTTGCGTGCCAGTCAACGTGGTGGACGCGCCAGCCCTGTGCAGCGTGATCTTCCCGGCCATTGTCGACCGTTCACCCCTGGTGGTGGCGGTGTCCAGTGGCGGTGACGCCCCGGTGCTGGCGCGCTTGATCCGCGCCAAGATGGAGGCCTGGATTCCTGCTGCTTATGGCGAACTGGCCGGGTTGGCGGCGCGCTTTCGTGCCCAGGTCAAAGGCCTGTACCCGGACGTGCAGCAACGCCGTGCGTTCTGGGAAGAAGTATTCCAGGGCCCGATCGCCGACCGCCAGCTGGCGGGGCAGGGCGCCGAAGCGGAAAAGATGCTGGTGGAGAAAATCCACGGCCAGCCGCCCCATGCACCTGGCGAAGTCTACCTGGTGGGTGCTGGCCCGGGTGACCCCGACCTGTTGACCTTCAAGGCCTTGCGCCTGATGCAGCAGGCCGACGTGGTGCTGTATGACCGCCTGGTGGCCCCGGCCATCATCGAGTTGTGCCGCCGAGATGCCGAGCGCATCTACGTCGGCAAGCGCCGCGCGGACCACGCTGTGCCCCAGGACCAGATCAACCAGCAATTGGTGACCCTGGCCAAGCAAGGCAAACGCGTGGTGCGGCTCAAGGGGGGGGATCCGTTCATCTTCGGCCGTGGTGGAGAGGAAATCGAAGAACTGGCGGCCCATGGCATCCCCTTCCAGGTGGTGCCGGGCATTACCGCGGCCAGTGGTTGTGCGGCTTACGCCGGCATCCCGCTGACCCATCGCGACCATGCCCAGTCGGTACGCTTCATCACCGGCCACCTCAAGGACGGCACCAGCGACCTGCCCTGGTCGGACCTGGTGGCGCCGGCCCAGACCCTGGTGTTCTACATGGGCCTGGTGGGCTTGCCGATCATCTGCCAACAACTGATTGCCCATGGCCGCGCCGCTGATACCCCGGCAGCACTGGTACAGCAAGGCACCACGGTCAACCAGCGCGTCTTCACTGGCACCCTGGCCGACCTGCCGCGGCTGGTCGCGGAGCATGAAGTGCATGCGCCGACGCTGGTCATCGTGGGGGAAGTAGTGCAGTTGCGCGAGAAACTGGCGTGGTTCGAAGGCGCTCAGCGGACGGTGTAAGGCCCTGACGCGGCCTGGCGGGCGCTGCTACATGGCTTTCCTGTAGCAACGGCCACCAGGCCGCGTCCCCTCTCAACCCTCAAAAATCCCACGCCCCGCCAACCGCTCACGGTCATGCTGCGCGGCAAAATCCTGCGCCGGTCCCTTCGGCACAATGCCCGTCGGGTTGATGGTGGCATGGCTACCGTAGTAATGATGCTTGATGTGCTGGAAATCCACCGTCTGCGCCACGCCTGGCCACTGATATAGCTCACGCAGCCAGTTCGACAGGTTCGGGTAATCGACGATCCGGCGCAAATTGCACTTGAAGTGCCCGTGGTACACCGCGTCAAAGCGAATGATCGTGGTGAACAAGCGCACATCCGCCTCGGTCAGGTACTCTCCCGCCAGGTAGCGCTTTTGGCCCAGCAGGGCTTCCAACCGATCCAGCTCGGCAAACACTTCATCGAACGCCTGCTCGTAGGCCGCCTGCGACGTGGCAAAGCCTGCGCGATACACGCCGTTGTTCACCGCTGGGTAGATCGCTTCGTTCAGCGCCTCGATTGCCGGCCGCAAGGGTTCCGGATACAGGTCCAGCGTATTGCCAGTCAGCTCGTTGAAGGCGCTGTTGAACATGCGGATGATCTCCGCCGATTCATTGCTGACAATCCGCTTGAGTTGCTTGTCCCACAGCACCGGCACGGTCACGCGCCCGGTGTAATCCGGGGTTTCCGAGGTGTAACGCTGGTGCATGAATGCAAACCCGTCGAGCTTGTCGCCGGTCGAGCCCAGCGAGGTGTCGAAGGTCCAGCCATTCTCGCGCATCAGCCAGCTGACCACAGACACGTCGATCAGGCTTTCAAGCCCCTTGAGCTGACGCACGATCAGCGTGCGGTGCGCCCACGGGCAGGCTAGCGAAACATACAGGTGGTAACGGCCGGCCTCGGCCTTGAAGCCGCCTTCGCCGCTGGGGCCTGGGCGACCGTCGGCGGTCACCCAGTTGCGGCGCTTGGCGGCTTCGCGCTGGAACGCACCGTCTTTGCTGCTTTCATACCACTGGTCATGCCAGCGCCCTTCGATCAGCAAGCCCATACCCTGTACTCCCGGCAGATTTCATAAGCGTTGGAGTCCAGTGTACGGGCCGCAGTTCGAATAAATAGCGCAAAACCCCGGCGGTATCTATCGGCTAGATCGATCTATCGCGGGCGTCCCAGTACTGGTGCGCCGTCGCAAAGGCGTCATCACGGTTTTTGCCCAGGCCGCGCAAGGCCAAGGCCATGGTCGACATCAGCGCCATTTCGCCGTAGCTGTCCTCGGCATCGCCTCGCCATACCGCCAGCAGGTGCGTCGGGTCCAGGGTGGCCGGCTTGACGTGGCGCTGGGCCGAGAGCTGCGGCCATTCTTCGTCCCAGCTCTGGCCGCCGGTGGTGCCATACAGATGACTGGGGCTGTCCGGGTTGACCTCGATCTCGCCACCATCGCCCTTCACCACGATAGCGTGGTCACCCAGCAGGCCGCTGGCATCGCGATGCACCGCCTGGTAACCAGGGTGGAAGATGCTCTGCAGGCCACAACGGGCGCTCAGTGGGTTGAGAATGCGCGCCAGGGAGTGGATCGGCGACCGCAGGCCCAACGTATTGCGCAGATCGATCATGCGCTGCAACTGCGGCGCCCAGTCCACCAGCGGCGCGAACGCCAGGCCATGGCTGTCCAGGGCACGGCCCACCGCGTCCCAGCCACGGGCCAGGGGAATGCCGACGGTGCCCAGCAATTGTTCGGTATACAGGCGCCCGGCGGTGTGTGCGCCGCCACCGTGGATCAGAATGCGCACACCGTTGCCGGCCAGGCACTTGGCCGCCAGCAAGTACCAGGGCAGGTGGCGCTTCTTGCCGGCGTAGGTCGGCCAATCAATGTCCACGGTCAACGGGGGAGGCTTGAGCCGAGCGCGCAAGGCCTCGGTGAAACCGGCCAACTCCTCGGCACTCTCCTCTTTGTGGCGCAGCAGCATCAGGAAGGCGCCCAACTGCGCTTCCTCGACCTGCTCGTCCAGCAACATGCCCATGGCCTCGCGGGCCTCGTCGCGGGTCAGGTTGCGAGCGCCGCGCTTGCCCTTGCCCAGGGCACGAACGAAGGGGGCGAAGGGGTGCTCGGCAGGGGTTTCCAGCAGCAGGGCAGGGTAGTCGGTCATATGCAATTGGTCGGTTTGGGCAGGCCCGCCAGCTTGGCGGCGAGTTTGGCGGGGGTGCCATTGAACAAGCGGTTCAGGTGCGGGCTGTTGCCTTTCTCGGCGCCCAGTTTCAGCGCCGTGTACTTGATCAGGGGGCGCGTGGCCGGCGACAGTTGAAACTCCTGGTAGAACTGGCGCAATACCTCCAGCACCTCCCAGTGTTCAGGGGTCAGGGCAATGCTTTCCCGCGCCGCCAAGGCTTCGGCCACCGGTTTGGACCACTCGGTCAGGTCTTCCAGAAAACCGTTCTGGTCCAGGGCGATCGGGTGGCCATCGACAATCAGTTCACTCATAGCCAGGTGTTGACCTTGTCGTAATCAATGGAAAGCTGCACGAAGCCCGGGTAGTCCACGACCTGCGCCGTGGTGGTGAGCGCCCGCGCCTTGACATCTTCTTCCAGGGCGTAGAGCCGGCCCGCCAGGTGCGCCAGATCGTCATTCAACAGTGCGTACACCGCGTCACCGGTCAGCAGCACGCCATCGCGGGCCCCCAGCACGCGCAGGCAACTGGCCAGGCGCTGATCGCTGAAGGGGGAATGGGACAACACATGCAAGGTAGCCATCAGAGGGTAATCACCTGATCAAAACGGTCGACAAGGGCGGCCAGGGCATCATCCTCCAGCACCTGCGCCTCCAGGCTCAGCGGCGCGCTGCCCAGCCCGCGGGCACGCAGGCTACTGGCAGCCACGAACAACTCATCCACGCCAAACATCGGCAGGGCCTGCAGGTTGGCGGTCAGGTCTTTCTGTTGCACCTGGCCAGGCGCCTGCGCCGGCATCAACTGAAACACCCCGTCATCAAGAAACAGCATGCCCAGCGGCAGGTCGAAGGCTCCGCCGGCCAGGGCAATATCCAGCGCTTCGCGTGGGCCTGGGCCCGACCAGGGGGCCTGACGGCTGATGATCAACAGCGACTTGGCCATCTTATTGCCCCCCGAAAGTCACAAGGCGGTCGGCCAACTGTGCGGCCTCATGCAATTGCCCCAGCCCGGACAATTCCCAGGGCGCGGGCAGGTTGGCGGCCGGACGGTTCCAGCGCTGGGCTTCTTCATCATTGAGCACGCCACGGCGCAGTGCCGCGGCGATGCACACCACTGCATCCAGCTGCTGCTCGGTAATGAAGGCGCGCCACTGCGCGGCGATGTCCGTTTCATCCTGGGGGGCAACCACGTTGCCCGAGGCGCTGTGCACCCCGTCCTGGTAGAAGAACAGACGGACAATCTCATGGCCGCCCGCCAGCGCCGCTTCGGCAAACCGCAGGGCGCGGCGCGAGGAGGGCGCATGGGCGGGGGAAAATACAGCGATGGCGAACTTCATGGCGCGGCTCTATCAGCAAATCTGCCGGAATGATAAAGCCTGGCCGCCAAAAAAGCCCGCCGCACACGCCTCAACGGCCGCCGCGTGCCTCGGGCAGGAACCAGTTCAGCACCAGCGCACAGATACCGCCGGTGGCCACGCCCGACTCCAGCACATTGCGCAGCGCCGACGGCATGTGCGCCAGGAACTCCGGTACCTGCGCCACTCCCAGGCCCAAGGCCAGCGACACCGCGATAATCAGCAGCGCACGACGGTCCAGGTGAATGCTCGCCAGGATATTGATGCCCGACGCCGCCACGGCTCCGAACATCACCATGGCCGCGCCACCCAGCACCGGCTCCGGCACCGCCTGGATCACCCCGGCCACTGTCGGGAACAGCCCCAGAATCACCAGCATGCCCGCGATCCACACACCAATGTGGCGGCTGGCGATACCGGTCAGCTGAATCACGCCGTTATTCTGGGCGAAAATGGAACTGGGGAAGGTATTGAAAATACCGGCCAACAGCGAGTTGGCACCGTTCACCAGCACCCCGCCCTTGATACGCTGCATCCACACCGGGCCTTCCACCGGTTGGCGCGACACCTTGCTGGTGGCCGTTACGTCACCAATGGATTCCAGCGACGTCACCAGGTAAATCACCAGCATCGGAATGAACAGCGCCCAGGAAAAGCCCAGGCCGAAATGCAACGGCACCGGTACCTGAAACACCGCCGCCTCATGCATGCCGGTGAAATTCAAGCGGCCCATATAGCCTGCCAGCGCATAGCCCACCGCCAGCGCGATGACGATGGCGCAACTGCGCATCCACACGACTGGCAGACGGTTCAGCACCACGATGATCGCCAGCACCACGCCCGACAGCAGCAGGTTGTCGCCGTTGGCGAAGGTGCCGTTGGCCATTGCCGAGAAGCCACCCCCCATGCTGATCAGGCCCACCTTGATCAGTGTCAGGCCGATCATCAGCACCACGATGCCCGTCACCAGCGGCGTGATCAGCCGCTTCACGAACGGCAAGATCCGCGAAATACCCATTTCCACAAACGACCCGGCGATCACCACGCCGAAAATCGCCGCCATCACGCCTTCCACCGGCGTGCCCTGCTTGACCATCAAGGCCCCGCCGGCAATCAACGGCCCGACAAAGTTGAAACTGGTGCCCTGCACAATCAGCAAGCCTGCGCCAAATGGCCCGAAGCGCTTGCACTGGACAAAGGTCGCGATACCGGAAATGACCAGCGACATCGACACGATCAGGTTGGTGTCATGGGGCGACACCCCCAACGCCTGACAGATCAACAGCCCGGGCGTCACGATCGGAACAATGATCGCCAGCAAATGCTGCAAGGCCGCCAGCAGCGCGATCAAGGGGCGGGGCCGGTCTTCCAGGCCCAGCACCAGGTCCTGGTGGTCGGGCGGGGAGGGCTGTTGCTGTACGGTCATGGCAGGTGCCTTGGAAAAAAAGAGCGCAATTCTACGGACAAGCACGCCACAAGGCCACTACCCGCGATAACCGGCAAATCCCGCCGTTTCCCCCACGCCCCGGTAGGACCGGGCGAAGCTCGGGAACCATCCACCGAGCACCCCCAGACCCACCGCGTGGTCTGCTTCCCGAGCTTGCGCCCGGTCCCACAGAGAGCCAGCAACCTCCCCCTGAAATCCACAAAAAAGCCCGCCGAAGCGGGCTTTTTCTCACTCGTCACTCAATCAGTCATCACGACCCATCAGGCCAAACAACTGCAGCAAGCTGACAAACAGGTTGTAGATCGATACATACAGGCTGATGGTCGCCATGATGTAGTTGCGCTCGCCACCCTGAATGATCGCGCTGGTCTGGAACAGAATGCACGCCGACGAGAACAGCACGAAGCCCGCGCTGATTGCCAGTTGCAGCCCGCTGATCTGGAAGAACAGCCCCGCCAGCGTCGCACCCAGCAGCACGAAGAAGCCCGCGGTGATGAAACCACCCAGGAAGCTCATGTCCTTGCGGGTGATCAGCACGTAGGCCGACAGACCGCCGAACACCAGCGCCGTCATGGCAAACGCCGAACTCACCACCTCGGCGCCGCCCTGCATGTGCAGGTAACGGTTCAGGATAGGGCCCAGCAGGTAACCCATGAAACCGGTCAGGGCGAAGGTGGATACCAGGCCCCACGCCGAATCACGCAGCTTGGTGGTCAGGAAGAACAGCCCGTAGAAGCCGATCAGCACCACGAAAATGTTCGGGTAGCGTACGTTCATCTGCTGCGCCACATAGGCGGTCACGGCGCTGAAGGCCAGGGTCATGGCCAGCAAACCGTACGTATTGCGCAGGACCTTGCTGACCTCTAGCTGGTCGGCCTGCTGCCTGCTATTGACTGCGTAATCCTGTTCGCGCATGGCGAGACTCCTTTGGGTTGAAACCGGGTTTGAAACGTTCAGATGCAAAGATCATAACAGACCTGCAGCGCAGGGCCATGAAGAGAGTTTGACAGTGTGTTTCATTCGGGTATTATGCACGCCGCAACATTGCTGGAAGCGTGGCCGAGTGGTTTAAGGCAACGGTCTTGAAAACCGTCGATGGGCAACTATCCTAGAGTTCGAATCTCTACGCTTCCGCCACACATTATCCTACAGAGCCCGTCCTAGATGGGCTTTGTCGTTTCTGAGCGGAGCTGGTCCCCCATCTGGTCCCCCACTTTGATAATGGCTTCCACTGGTAGCCCGTAGAATTTCGTGGACTCGGCTTGTGGTCGTCCAAGATCTTGGGGGCGCTACCCTAAGGCATTTCGGTCCAGCTCTATGCACGATGCGCATGAGGCCTGATGGCGACTGAGGCTTGTCCTGATGTGACTCCAGTTAAAGGCTGACTTTCGACCGCTTGCATGGGGTGCTAGGGGGCGAGTGTTTGAATCACTCCGTCCCGACCATATTTCTTAAGAAAATCCAGTTACTTAATGGTGGCTGGATTTTTTATGTCTAGTCGGTTGACCTATCATCCAAACCTTGCCCCCACTTTTTGTCCCACCGGCCCTTTCTCGGTGTCAGTCACTCATTCAGGCAGCCCAAATCCGCCTTGCGATCAGGGGCGTGTTGGTGCCGATGTTGAATTGACCCAGATGCCAAGAGGCCGCTGACCTAGTCTGAATCCTCGCGAACCATGTCTGTACTGGTGTAATGCTGATCTAAAGGTGGGTTAGTCTGGCGTCGGCACATGGGTAAATTCGGCATCGGCCTCAACACGCCGTATTCTCTTGGGAAAATATAAGCGCTACCACAAGCCCGTTTGTTCAATTATTTGAGCTTGCAGGTTTTTCCATGGCTGCTGCGGCAATAAACCTGATTGTGATCTTGTCGGCAACATCTTCAGCGAACAGCGGTGTATTCTCTACAAGTAGAATGCTTTATGGCTAGCTGGGGCTGTCACGCGATGATCGCATCGATGCCATCTGGCTGGCCGCCGAGCCGATGGGCATGCGCGCCGGTACCGAAACCCGAGGGATCGCTTCGGTGCGGCGAAGCCGCACTGCGCTTACCGATCTGACTTCAGTTACTTGAGTTAGGCTACAGCTTACGATTCGGTGTCCGCCACATCAGATGAAGCACTAGGCTGGCGAACAACGCGAAAGGCAGTCCGATTCCCAGCGATATTTTGTGAGCCAGCAGTGCTCCCGCACCACCACCCACAATAAAAGCCAGGATCAGGAAGCAGGAGTCAGCCAGTTCAGTTCCAGGCCGAATTATGAGTTTCAATAGGTAATGCATGCTGAACTGTCTCTTCCAGGATTTCAGTGGGATACATTGATCACAGCATCGGCCAACCTAATCGCCTGGAGTTGCTGCAAGCACCGCCCTTTCAGCCTCGCTAGGAATCACCCCTGTCGTTTGAGCCAGCAGCACAGCTTGGCCGGTGCTGTTCTTCACGATGACTTCGGCTTCCGCTCGATGTCGGTTATCAATCCGGATAATTGTCCATACGCAGGTCAACTCCTCCCCAACATAGACAGGCCGCTTGAACCTGAAGCTCATTGATGTAGCCAGCCAACCTAAGTGACCGCCAATCTCGGTGATCAAAGTCGCCGTCAGGAGGCCTTGAGCGATGGTGCCGTCAAAACCTTTGGCTACAGCGTATCGGGCATCGGAGTGGACTGGGTTGTGATCATGCGATAGCGCTTCAAACTGAACGATTTCAGCTTCCGAAAACGTGCGCTTGACCTCGAATGTGTCGCCCTGTTCAAGCCCTTCAATCGCCCTCTGGCGTATCGCGTTCATTGGACTCTCCTGCCGCATCAAAAAGTGTGCTCAGATCCTGGGAATGATCCTGACTCGACATCATTAGCAAAGGCTTGAGCAGCGTCGTTCAACACCTTTCGCACATTAGCGTATTGCTTGATGAATCGAGGCAACTGGCCTTGCCGCAGACCTGCCATGTCCTGCCATACCAGTACTTGAGCGTCACAACTGTTCCCCGCCCCGATTCCAACGGTGGGAATGCCAACTGCCTCGGTGATTCGGCTTGCAACCTCGCCTGGCACCATCTCAATGAGCAGGCCAAACGCTCCTGCGCGCTCAAAAGCCATCCCTAAATCAATCAACCTTTGCGCGTCTGAGCCCTTGCCCTGGATACGGTAACCGCCCAGTTGATGCTCTGCCTGCGGGGTGAATCCAATATGGGCCATCACTGGAATCCCTGCGGCCACCAGCTTCTCGACCTGGGGGAGCATCTCAATTCCACCTTCGAGCTTAACGGCGTGCGCGCCACCTTCTTTCATAAAGCGCACGGCGGTATGGAAGCATTGCTCAGGTGACCCCTGGTAGGAACCAAAAGGCAGATCGGCAATGATCAATGCGCGCTTGGTAGCCCGCGAGACCGCGCTGACCAAGGGCAACATTTCGTCAGCGGTTACTGCCAAGGTCGAGTCATAGCCGAAGACGTTGTTACCGGCTGAATCGCCGACCAGAAGCACAGGAATTCCTGCCTCCTCAAATATTGCTGCGGTGTACATGTCATAAGCGGTCAACATGGCCCATTTTTGGCCCCGCGCTTTCATCTGGTGTAGATGAGGAATTCTTACCCGCCCACGATTTTGGCTAGCGTAGGGGGCGGTGGTCTGTTCAGACATTGGTTTACCTTCCATTAAACGGTCAGCCGCTCAGCCGCTCAGCCGCTCAGCCGCGAGGACGACAGCGATGACAATCATTGCGGCCCCTGAAATGCGGCTGACATTGAGCGCGGCCCCAGGTCGAGAAGTCAGTACAGCGCGTGCGCCATAGCCCACGGCCAGATAAACGACTCCGCAACTGAAAGCATGGATGAGCCCTAGCGCAATGATCTGGACTGCAATCGGCCAAGCGGCAGACGGATCAGTAAACTGAGGCAGCAAAGCCAGGAACAGCAGCAGCACTTTTGGGTTCAGGCCGCTCACACAAAGTCCCTTGAATGCCCAGGTGATCCAGCCCTCATCATCTGCGGCGTCCCCTTGAGCGGGAACTGAGGGTTTGAGCAGCATGTTAAAGCCGAGCCACAAGAGATAAGCAGCCCCCATCAGCGTAACCGTCAACAACGCATAAGGGATTTTCACCAGTAGGCCACCCACACCAGCCGCTACGATCAATGTCGCGAGAACATGGCCCGAGAGCATGCCCAATACCGCAGGCACCACGGTATGGCCTCGCAAACCCGCTGAAATGGCGTAAGCCCAATCAGCCCCTGGGGTGATAACAAACAGAAACGAAACGGCCCAGAAGGCCATCATCAAAGAAGCGCTCACGATCAATTTTCCTCTCGTTCATCACCAGTACGGCACCTTCGGCCCTGGTAGAAACTGAGAGAGAAGGATAAAGAAAGTCTGGTGTTATTATCTTGCGTAGTTACTCGCAGAGCCCTGAGGTCGTGGAAGGTTTTACGAAATGGATCGGATAGATAGGAAGATTCTTGCGGAGCTACAAAAAGATGGCCGCCAGTCACTCACAGACTTGGCCGAGCGCGTTGGGCTGAGCTTGTCCCCTTGCCATCGACGAGTTCGAGTTTTAGAGGACGCAGGAGTGATCAAGGGATACCGCGCCCACCTCTCTGCCCCCGAGCTAGGGCTCAATTTCTCTTCATTGGTGTTTGTGACGTTACGGGAAGGGCATCAGCAGGCCGTAGCAGACTTCGAAAAAGCCTTACCATGTATCCCCTACATCGTCCAAGCCCAACGACTGTTTGGTGATCCGGACTACCTGCTAATGGTCGTAATCGCAGACCTTCCGGCGTTTCAAAAGCTCTATGATGAGGAGCTATCGAGGTTGCCAAATGTACAGCGGCTGAGCTCGACCTTGGTAATGAAACACGTCATCACAGATCGCCCACTGCCCTTAGAATGCGCGCCAGTTAAAGCTGGCGGAGGATAGTTGATGAAAGTTCGATACTGGTAAGAAATGGCGAACCAACCGGACCCCGAGTCATGCATATTGCATCGTGAGGTGCAGGGTGAAGCGTTGACAGGGGAAACCGATGGGCCAGCCATTGAGCCGCGTAATCAGGAATTCGGGATGCCGATGCTGTTAAGCCAAGCAGAAGGCAATACGGAGCATGGCGTTATACGCCAGTCATGCTCTGATCCCGCGCGGTCGGAGACCCTGTGCACGTTGGAAAGTCCTTCGCACAGAAACTGGGAGATCTCGGCGATGCCCGATCCTCAAGCACCGGGCGGAGCAGGAAAGGCCAAAGGCGGTAACCCTGCTGCCTACGTCGCTGAGAAGTCGGATACGTCCGTAGTACCTAAGAAGCCATCGAACAAGAGGCCAAGCCCTGCGAAGATGGTGTAGCAAAGGGACGTAGCCAAGGGAAACACCGACACGTCCCCCGCGTCCCGGACACAGAGCCGGATCAGTTGCGCGTCGATGGGACTTGAAGGTGTACGTGAAGCAGCCCGAAGGAATAAGGGCATGCAGTTCACGGCTTACCCCATGGTCAGAGAAGCCCGTGAACGTGTCGCCCTCGGCGAACTTGGTCAATTGCGTCTGGTGCAAGTCGAGCACGCGGGCTCCTTCGGGGGCACCCAATCGAGCAGAATGGCAACCGCAGTTTCGCTTGGCGAGTTGATCCAGCGCAGGCCGGATTGTCGGCTGTGCTGGCCGATGTCGGAACCCATGCTCACCACTTGGCTCGGTTTGTCACGGGGCATAAAGTGAGTGCCGTATCTGCGCAGCTGACGCTGAAGTTGTCCAGGCTCTTCTGGGCCCACTTGATGAAACGGTAGCGCTCGCTGTTACGGCGGAAATCGATGTCCAGGTTTTGCTCTACTGCATCCGCCTCGGCGTAGCGTTCGACAATCACCGAGTGGTCGATGGTCAGCACGGCGGGGATCAGCGGGTTCATGGCCTTGGGGTCGCCGCCCAGCTCGGCCACCACGTCGCGCATGCCGGCAAAGTCCGCCAGCGCGGGCAGGCAGGTGGTGTCATGGAACATCAGCCGGTTGGGCTGGAAGGGCACTTCGCAATCCGGGCCTTGGCCGATGGCGCGGGCCAGTACCGACGGCAGCGAGTCGGGCGAGCAACGCGCCACGTTCTCCAGCAGGATGCGGATCGAATAGGGGAGCTTGGCTACCTGGGGGCGGACAGCAGCTTGTGCAAATCGATGTAGGCAAATGGTTGGTTGTCGATCATCAGGTGGTTGATGAGGTCGCTGGCAGTCTCGGTCATGCTCATATCGCTCAGGCTTTTTATAAGAGTGCGGGGGCTAGCCGACTGGTTCCGCTGATGAGCCGATACTAGGAGCAATGCGCAGGGCTGAAAATTGATGGATTTTCACAGCAGCGTTCGCCAATGGAGAACGCTTGGAGGTTACGCGGGCAGGGTGAGCTGATCGATCAGCGTTTTCAGGGTAGGGGAGGCCGTGTCGTACTTCTTGAACACCAGCAGCAGCGATCGCTGCGCCCAAGGCTCATCCAGGGTGACCGCCCTGAGCTTGTGGCTGCGCACATACTGGTTGATCACGCTGCGCGGTAGCACCGCCAGCCCAAGCCCGGTGGACACCAGCCGGCACATGCAGTCGAAGCTGCTAATACGGATGCGCAGCTTCAACGCCTTGCCCAGCTTGTCTGCCTCGCTGGTCAGTAGCGCGTGCATGGAACTTTCCAGGTGCGGGCCTACGAATTCGTGCTCCAGTACTTCCTCGAAACGCACCGATTTGCGCGCGGCCAGGGCATGGCCGGCAGGCACTACCAAAGTGAGCTCGTCATTGCGATACGGGCGGCTGTCCAGCCCTTGGGAGGCCGTCTGTACGGCGATGATCCCCAGGTCGGCACGGCCACCCGCCACGGCGCGAATGACCGCCGAGCCTACCCGTTTCTCGATATCGAACTTGATCTGCGGGTACGGGCCACGAAGTGCGCGACATCGTCCGGCAGGAACTGGGATAACGCCGAGGTGATGGCGTGGATGCGGATGTGGCCCTTGACCCCTGCGGCATAGTCGCCCAGTTCGTGGTCGAGCTGATTGAGGGTTTGCTTGACCTGGCGGGCGTAATACAGCAATGACTGACCGGCCGGCGTCAGGTCAACACCTCGGGCATTGCGCACCAGCAATGGCGACCCAACCTGGGTTTCCAGCATCGGTGATGCGCTTGCTGACGGCCGAGACGGCGAGGTGCCTGATGCGGGCGGCGCGGGTCAGGTTACGCTCTTCAGCCACCGAGATGAACAGGTCCAGACTGGTAATGTCGTAACGCACCGTTTATGTCTTTTGACGGGGTGGGGAATGCCGCGAGTCAACCATCATACAATGCCGGCGATTCTACCCACTGTGGGAGATTCTATGGTTCAAGCCAATCAGCACCGGCCTCTCGCGCGCAAGGGCATCTTCACCGAAGCCCGGATTGACCGCGTCGTCTGCATCGCGGCCAAGGCCGGCTCCTACGCCGCCCATGGCAGGAGCCGACTTTATTACCCCGCATTTGTGGAGCAACACAGAGCCGCTACAGGGTGTGGGTCAGAACTGACTCTGCAGTTGCAAGCCCGCAATCCAGGTGTTGTCCACCTGCCGCTCGCCATCCGGATCCTTGATGAATTGCAGGTTCGGCATGACGTCCAGCCAACGCGTCACCTTCACCCGGTAGTTGAGTTCGGCCACGTACATGCTGTGCTGCTCGGGCACGTAGTTGGTATCCTCGAACGTCGCACCGCTGTTGTCATTGGCCGTTTGCGCATTGCGCAGGAAGCGCGAGCTGCCATGCACCCGAGCAATGCCGGCGCCGATCACGTCTGCCGGTCGAGCGTCGAACAGGCCGGTGTAAAGCAGGGCGGCCTTCTGGTAGCTGTCGACCGGCGTGGTGGCCTTGTCCATGAAGGTGGCGCTGGCCACTGCGGTCAGGCCGCGGCTGGCATCGCCGTCCACGCTAGTGAGTTGCTGCTTGCCCACCACCCAGACGCCATGGCGGCTTGAGTCAGCGCGGTATGGCTGGCCACTGATTGCGGCGGGCTGGCCGGATTTGTCCTTGTACACGTCGGTACCGTCGGCGGTGCTGTGGTAGTAGCCCACGCGGTATTCGCCCGGCAGGCGGTTGACCGTGGGCTTCCACACCAGCTCGACCGGTACCAGCGTACCCGTGGTGCCACGGGTGTACAGCTTCAGGCCGTTGTCGTTGTCCAGGTTGGACGGGTTGACGTTGTAGGCGCCGATCTGTGCATACAGCTCGTTGTTCAGACGGTAGCGCAGGCGCGCCGCCCATTGGCTGATCGGTCCGTTGTAGATGCTGTCCACGTAGTTGCCCGGCTGCGAGCCGCAGAAGGCCAGGTTCTGGAACACGCAGTCCTCCACAGCAAATTCGTCGCTGACGGCAAAGCGGCCCACCTTGAGGTCAAAGGTGTTGTCCAGCCAGCCCTTGCTCAACCACAGCTCGCCGATGCGGGTGACGCTGCCGCGGCCGTGCACCTCTTCCGCCGAGCCGAAGCTCTTGGCACGTGGGTCGCTGGTGATGTCGTCGATTTCGCTGCCGTTACGGTTGCTCAGGGCGATGCTGAATTTGGCGTCCTGCCAGCCGAACAGCTTCTGCAGGTCGGCATCCACGCCCATGCTGAACTGGTCGGAGTAGCGCGTGACCCGATGATGCGGGTCATAGCCGCCACGCAGGTTGGAACCCGACTCGCCCATGTAGCCCAGTTTGATGTCGATGCCTTTTTCCAGCAGGTCGGTGCGTAGGCCGCCCCAGTCGCCGGTCATCCAGCGCGAATTTTCAGCGAAAGGCTCATCGGCGTGTGCGATGGAGGTGGTGGCGGCAACGGTGCACGCAGACACCAGCAGGGCGAAACGTCGTGTACGGGAGTGGGTGATATCCATGGAATGATCCAAAGGTGGAAGAGTGGCCGCCGTTATGGGTGTTGTGGCGGCCATGGGGGGTTACTGGTTGAGCCAGGCCTGGGCATGCAGCTGCTCCCGGGCTTTCTTCACGTCCTGGGCACTCACCGCAGGCGCGCTGTTGCCCCAGCTGTTGCGGACGTAGGTCAGCAAGGCGGCCAGATCATCGTCAGGCATCTTCCAGTCGAAGCGCGGCATGCCGGCGCCGGTTGGGTTGCCGGCGGTCACAGGGCCGTCGGCGCCGAGCAGCAGCACATTGAGCAGGCTGGAGGGGTCCTTGGCGTTGACCAGGGCGTTGCCCTTGAAGGCCGGGATCATGTTGCGCACACCGGCGCCGTCGGCGCGGTGACAGGCCTCGCACTGGCTTTCCATCACCACTTTGCCGGTGACCATCTGTGCGTCTGCGCTGGCGACCGCCGGGGCTGCCTGATCGGTGCTGGCCGGCAATTGCTTGAGGTAGGCGGCGATGGCTTGCAGGTCCTGGTCATTCAGGTGCTGGGTGGAGTTCTCCACGGCTTCCTGCATCGGCCCTGAAGCAACGCCCAGGCGGTTGGTACCGGTTTTCAGGTAGCTGACGATGTCGTCCGAACTCCACTGGCCCAGGCCCACGTGGGCGTTGGGGGTCAGGTCCGGGGCGTGCCAGCCTTGCAGGGTGCCGCCTTGCAGGCTTTGCGCGACGTCGCCGCCCAGCAGGTTCTTGCCGGTGTGGCAGGCAGCGCAGTGGCCCGGGCCGTTGACCAGGTAGTCGCCGCGGCTGACCAGCGGCGTTACGCCTGGCAGCGGGGTGAAGGGCTGGTCCTGGAAGAACAACAGGTTCCAGCCGGCCAGCAGGAAGCGCTGGTTGTAGGGGAAGGGCAGGTCGTTTTCCACCACGGTCTGCTTGACCGGGTCGATCGTCTGCATGTACGCCCAGAGGTCGGCCATGTCCTGGTCGGTCAGCTTGGCGTAAGCCGGGTAGGGCATGGCCGGGTACAGATAGCCGTCGCGGCCGATACCGTGGCGCACCGCCTTGTCGAACTGGGCCAGCGACCAGGTGCCGATGCCGGTGTCCTTGTCTTGGGTGATGTTGGAGGCCTTGATCACGCCAAACGGGGTTTCCAATTTATACCCGCCCGCATACGGCGCATGGCCCGGCACGGTGTGGCAGGCGGCGCAGTCGGCGGTGGCGGCCACGTAGCGGCCGCGCTCGATGCGCGTCTGCAAGGGCGCGCTGGTGTCGGCCTGGATCGCCGGAAAAGTGCGCTGTTCGCCATGCTGGGCAAAGGCGAAGAAGCCGGCGAAGCCGATCACGCCGCAGCCCACGGCCAGCGCGGCAAACGTCTTGAGTGTGTTCACGGGCAGCTCCTCAGCGTGTCAGCAGGCCGGGTTGGCGCAGGTAGTCGTTGATGATGGCCTTCGCCGTCCACAGGGTCAGGGCACTGAGGGTGCCGGTGGGGTTGTAGCCACCGTTGTTGGGGAACGACGAGGCGCCGATCACGAACAGGTTGTGGGCGTCCCAGCTCTGCTGGTAACGGTTGAGCGCCGAGGTGGCCGGGTCCAGGCCCATGGCGGTGCCGCCGATGGTGTGGCCGCTGTCGTAGGCGCGGCTGGGCGAGAAGGGCTGGTCAGGGAAGGCCACGGTTTCCCAGGTCTTGGCGCCGGTGGACTTGCAGATATCACCAATGCGGCCCTTGATGAAGCGGGCCATGCGCCGGTCGTTCTCGTTGAACTCGTAGGTCATGCGCAGCAGTGGCTGGCCGTTGTCGTCCTTGTAGTTGGGGTCCAGCGACAGGTAGCTCTCGGCGTGGGCGTAGGAGGTGCCCTGGCCCTGGATCTTGCCGTAGTTCTGGTAGCTGTGGCTGAAGGCCTTTTTCCAGTCCGCCCCCCACATTTTGCTGCCGGCAGGCACCCGGTCGGTCATGCCCATGGGCGTGGCCTGGTCGGACAAGGCCATGATGCCGGCGCCGCCAATGAAGCCCAGGTCGCTGTGGTCGAAATTGTCGCCGTTGTAGTCATCCACCTGGGTCGCCAGGGCGCCGGTGGAAATGAACGGGTTCATGTGTTCGTTTTCGAAATACAGGAAGCCGTACGACATGGTCTGGAAGTTGTACGCGCGGCCGATGGTGCCCGTGCGTGTCTCCGGGTCATAGGGCTTGCCCACTTCGGAGAGCAGCATCAGCCGCACGTTGTCGAACTGGAAGGCGGCGAAGATGACGATGTCGGCCGGCTGGAAGCCGATATTGCGGTCCGAATCGATGAAGGTCACGCCGGTGACGGTCTTGCCGTCCGCGGCTTTCTCGGCCTTGAGCGCGGTGCACTCGGTGAGCAGGGTGAAGTTCTTGCGGGTCATCAGCGCCGGGATGATGCAGGCGTTGGGCGAGGACTTGGACCAGTTGCCGCAGCCATACAGGCCGCAGAACCCGCAATAGGTGCAGGGCGCCATGTTGATGCCCAGCGGGTTGGTGTAAGCAGCGCCCGCAGTGCCAGCCGGGATAGGGAAGGGGTGCAGGCCCATTTTCTCGGTGGTGCCGTGGAAAATGTCGTTCCAGCGCGAACGCTCCAGCGGTGGCGTCGGGTATTCTGCGCTGCGCGAGCCCTCGAACGGGTTGCCACCGGGCTGCACCTTGCCGTTCAATACGCCGGCCTTGCCGGAGATGCCGGCAATTTTTTCCCAGCGGTCGTAGTGGGGCTCCAGCTCATCGTAGGTCACGCCCCAGTCCTGGACGATCAGGCCTTCGGGCAGCTTCATCTTCGGGTAGCGTTCCTTGACCCGGGTGGCCATGGTGAAGTCCGACGGCAGGAACCGCCAGGCGTTGGCCGACCAGTGCTTGCCGGCACCGCCCACGCTGTAGCCCACCACCCAGTTGCTGAAGTCGCGGCCCGGCAGGGCCACTTCCGAGCGGTGGTTGCGGAAGGTCAGGGTTTCCACGCTGGGCGGTCGCAACGCTTCGCGACGGGCGCCGTAGCGCAACTCATCGGCGGCGATGTTGGGCGAGAAGTTGCGGTTGGTGGTTTCGTAGGGGCCGCGTTCGATGCAGACCACGTCAAGGCCGGCGCGGGTCAGTGCTTCGGCCATGAGCGAGCCCGCCCAGCCAAGGCCGACGATCACGGCGTCAGCTTTAGGTCGTGTGTAAGTCATGTCGTGTTTCCAGATCAGGCAAGCGCCTAGCGGCGTCTTTTGGTGGACGAGGATCAGATGCGGGCGATCAGGCTCACGGGGCGAATGTCCATTTTCTGGCCCTTGAGCGGCAGCACGTCGCGGTAGTCGTAGCGGGCGCCGGGGAAGCCGATCATTTTCCAGCCCGCCATGTCCTTGTTGCCGCCGTAGATCGGGTCGGCGAAGAAGCCTTCCTGGGCATTGGTCAGCCATTGCTTGAACAGGCCTTGGGCAGGGAGGGTGGCCAGTGCCACGTCGCCGCGCTCCATGCGCTCGAGCACGTCGTCCTGCTGGGTAGCGCTGAGGCTCTCGAAGCCTTTGCCGAACGTGGCCTGGCAGTACTGATCGAATTCGCTCAAACCGGTGCGGTACAGCTCGGCGGCATTGCGCAGGGACTGGTCGCCCTGGGTGGGGCTGCCGTGCTGCGCCGGGCCTTTGCGGTAGCGGTAGTCGCCGCGACCGTAGGGGCCGGCCAGCTGGTGGTCGAGGAACGCCACGCAACCCACCTGGGAAGCACTGGGGCTGAGCTCGTCGGCCGGGATCAGGCGGTCGAAGATGACCGTGACCTGGGCGTATTCCTTGTCGGTAAGAAAGACCCGCTTGCTCGCATCCACGGGCGTGGGCGGCAGGGTTTCCTTGGCATGCCACTTGTTGCCGCCGTTGAGCACGCGCAGGGCGGCGCCGGCGGGGCGGTAAATCGAGGCGGCGGCGCTGGTGACGATCAATACCAGGCCAGCCTTGAGAACGCTTCGACGATCCATAATCAAACTCCAAAGAGAACGTTCTCATTTTTGATTCGGAAAAAGCCGCGGGTTGTCGCGGCTATTCATGAGAACGTTATCATTCGTGTGGCTAAAAAAACCAGCGGGGTAGGGCGCTGGCGGGCACAGATGATAGGCGCGACAATTTGCCTCGTCAACGCCACGTCGGTGATGGCGGATGAACCTGTAACAGCTGCCGAAGGCTGCGTCATGGCCAATGCGGTGTGTCAGGTAGTGCGTGGTGTCAGTGACGCGGCCTGGCGGTTCAGGCGGGCTTGGGCGGGCCGGAGGATTGGCGGGTTACCAGCTCCACCGGCAGCACATGCCGCCGGGTGCGCTTGGCGGTGTCATCGATGATCTCCTGCAGCGCCTGCACCGCCACCTGCGCCTGGGCCTGGGTGTCCTGGCGCAGGGTGGTCAGGGAGAACACCGAGTTGCCGGCGTGGGGGATGTCGTCGAAGCCCACCACCGAGACGTCTTCCGGCACCGCCAGGCCCATGCCGCGCAAGCGGTCGAGGATGCCCAGGGCCAGCAGGTCGTTGGAGGCGAGGATGGCGGTGGGCGGCTGTTCGCTTGCAAACAGCATGTCCACGCCGCGTCGGCCCGAAGCAGCGTCGTGGGTGCCGCGCAGGTAATTGGGTTCCAGGCCCGCTTCTTTCATCACTTCGCAGTAGGCCTTGGTCCGCTCGCGCGCCGAGGCTTCCGCGCCGCCGCCCAGGTGGGCGATGCGGGTGTGGCCCAGGGCAAACAGGTGCTCCATGGCCTGGCGCACGCCACTCTTGTCGTCCACGGTAATGGCGGTGACCTGCGGATGGCTGACCCGCAGGCTGCCCAAATACACGCATGGCAGGCTCTGTGCGATGTCGTCGATGGCCTTGGCGGTGAGCGAGTTGGCCAGCAGGATCACCCCGGCCGCCCGCAGACGCAGCAGGCGTTCCACTTCGTTGGTGGCGGAGCCGGGCTCAGACAGGCTGAGGGTAGTCATGGGCTCGAAGCCGGCGGCCAGCAGGGCGCGGTCGATGCACTGGGCCAGTTCGATGTGGAACGGGTTGTTGGGATCGCCGATCAGGATGCCGACGATGGATGATTGGGACGAAACCAGGCTGCGGGCGGCCAGGTTGGGGCGGTAGCCCAATTGGGCGGCCACCTTGGCGATGTGCTCGCGGGTTTCGGGGCGCACACCCGGGTCCCCGCGCAGGGCGCGGGAGGTCTGGGCGACGGACTTGCCGGCGGCGCGGGCAACGTCGATAAGGGTCGAGAATGGCTTGGTCATAAGTGGGCACGACTATACGGCGCGCCCGCGTGACAGTACAGACCGGGTCGATCCTTTCCCGAGCTTCGCCAGCCATCCGGCGAAGCTCGGGAAGGGCACCCCGCAGTCTATCCCCTGAACGACATCGACCTTCCCAACTGAATGCCCCCCACCGCATCAGGCAATTGCAACGAGTAGATATGAAACTGCCCGGAAGTGCCGTTCACGCCACGGTTGAAGTTGGCCATCAACTCGCCCTGCGTCGCCGGGATCAGCAAGCGCCGGTTGGCATCGATAAACAGCGCGTCGGGGCCGATCAGACGTTCGTCCTGCAGCAGCGTGGCGCGGCGGCCATCGGGGGCCACCACGCCAATGCTGCGTGACTCCACCAGGCCCAGGTAGACGTTGCCCAGCGAGTCGATGCAGGTGCCGTTGATGGTGCCTTTGGCGAAGGCCAGTACCACGTGCTTGGCCAGTTCCTGGTCGCTGATGGCCGGGTCGATCAACTGCGCGATCGGCACCTTGTACATGTCGCTACTGGGCGTGGAAAACAACAGCCACTTGCCGTCCGGCGTCACCTCGAGCATGTCGGCATGCACGCTGGGCCGTTTGCCATTCTGGTCCTCGTACGGCCGCCCACCGGTGGCGAGGATGGGGCGGTCGTCAGGCTGGCGCACCACTGGCAGGTTGTGCAGCCGGCGCAGGGTTTTGCCGGTGCCCAGGTCGTGGACGATGATCGCGCCCACCCCGGCATCGGTGATGTACACCCGGTTGTCGAAGATGCGCAGGTCGTTCATCACTGCGCCCGGCGGCAGAATGGTCTCGTCGAAACGCAGCACGCGCAGGGTCTTGCCGGTCTTGGCGTCGAACTGCGCCACCTTGGGCGCGCCCGGCAGGGTGGCGATGTTGTCGGGGGCGCCCTGGTCGACGATCCACACGGTTTCGTCGTCGAACACGTGCACCGAGTTGACCTGCACAAACGCGTTGGTCACGTCCTTGCCCGGCGCCCATTCGTTCCAGCTGCCGCCGGGGAAGGGCGTGAGTTTGGTCGGGCTGTCCACCCTTACCAGCGACGGCGTCTTCACCGTCACGTGCCAGCGCGGCAGGCCGAGGAACAAGGTGCCATTGCGCGTGGCGGCCACTGCGTTGGCGATGGTGGCCACGGTGACTTCATTGTGCAGTTGTACCCCGCGGCCTGCGGCGAAGCTCAGCGATGGCATCGCTGCAGCCAGCAGGGCGGTCTTGATCAGTGTGCGTCGTTGCATGCCCGTACCTCTCCTGGTTGTTGAATATTGTTGTGGCGGTAAAGCGGGGGAACAGTGCGGCGTTACTGGAGGATCCGGTCGTGCAGCACCAGTACTTCCGGCTGCTGCGCCAGCGCGGCCGTCACCGCGTGGTGAAAGGCCTGGGTGGCAGGCTGGGCCTGGTGTTGCTGGTACGCCTTGTCATCGGCCCAGCGCTCGTAAATGACGAACGCGTTGAGGTCGTCGCGCTGCTGGTACACGTTGAAGGCCAGGTTGCCGGGTTGGTGGCGGGCCTGCTCGATAGCCGTGGCGGCGGCGTCGATGAAGGCGCGGTGTTGGGTGTCGCTCACTTCCAGGCGCGCGACTACGTTGTGGGTAGGGTTGGGGTTGGTCACGTTCGGGCGCTCAGGCGCCGGCAGGCCGGGCACATTCTGCAAAAAGTATTTGCGCTCCGGCTTGGCGAACGACGTGGGGACCAGCGCCAATACCGGCGCCACATGCTGGGACGCTTCGTGCTGCTGGTAGCCTGCGCGGTCGCGCCAGCTTTCGAACAGCACCAGGGTGGGGTCGCTACCACCCGGCTCGGCGACGTCGAACACCCGGTTGGCGGCTTCCTTGCGGCTTTGTGTGGCGTTATTGCGCATGGCCGTGATGAACGCGTCCCGGGTTTGCGGGGCGATGGTCTGGATGTTGAGGTAGTACAGCGGGCCGTCGTCATTGACCTGGGCAGCGCTGGCGACGCCGGTGGCAGCGGCGCTGATGCATAACCCCAGGAGGGCGGAGCGGGTCTTATTGAGAGGAAAGGGCATGATGACTCCATTTTATTGTTTTGAATTATTGAGTGGTAACGATACCAATATAACGAGAACGTTCTCAAGCGCCTCGTGTACAAGATTTGTCGTGAATGCCCTCCAGCCTATGTAAATCGGGCCTCGCCTCGAAGCCAGCAGGCCTGTAGCATTCATTCAATCCCTTGATAGACGCATGGATATCGGTACCAACATGGCAGACCTGTCACCGCCCGCCGGCAACAAGAACCGCAACTCGGTCACCTTGAGCGACGTCGCCCGCCTGGCTGGCGTGGCACCGATGACCGTGTCGCGTTACCTCAACAGCCCGCAGACGGTAAAAGGGGCCACCCGTGACAAGGTGCAGCGGGCCATCGAACAGACCGGCTACGTGCACAACCGCCTGGCGGGCGCCCTGCGTTCCAACTGCACGCGGCTGGTGGCGGTGGTGCTGCCGATGGTCACCAACCCGCTGTTTTCCGACACCTTCCAGGCCATCAGCACGCGCTTGGCCGCATCCGGTTACCAGGTGCTATTAGGCGTTTCCGGCCATCAACGCGAGCAGGAAGAGGAGCTGCTGGAAGTGATCCTCAGTCGCCGCCCTGACGGCATCATCCTGACGGGTACGCTGCACACGCCAGGCTGCCGCAACCGCCTGCGGGCGTCGGGCGTGCCGGTGGTGGAAACCTGGGACCTGAGCCCCGAACCCATCGACATGCTGGTGGGCTTCTCCCACGAGGAAGCCGGCCGCGAGGTGGCGCGCAAACTGCTTGCCCAGGGCTATCGTCGCTTTGCCCTGCTGGCCGTGGATGACCCACGCGGCCTGCGTCGCGCCGACAGTTTCCTCAGGGCCCTGAAAGAGCAGGGCATCACCGATGTCAGCAGCCATGTGACGCCCGGCGCGCCGACCCTAGCCCTGGGCCGCGAAGGCCTGAGCAGCGTGCTGGAACACAGCATGACCGGCCCGGCCCAGCCGTTGGCCATCGTCTGTACCTCCGACACCATCGCCCACGGCGTACTGACCGAGGCGGCCGCGCGTGGCTTGCAAGTACCTTACGAGCTGGCCGTGATGGGCTTCGGCGACATGAATTTCGCCGCCCATACCTTCCCGGCGCTGTCGACCGTGAAGGTGGATGGCACCTTGATCGGCGACCGAGCGGCGCACATGCTGTTGCAACGGCTGCGCGGCGAGGAGGGCGGCGAGCGCTTGCAGGACGTGGGTTTCACCCTGGTAGAGCGCGACAGCACTGCCACCCTCAGGCGCTGACAGCCCGCCCGACGCTTACCGTCCCCCTTGTTGTACGACGAATTCTGCGGTACGGTTGATCTATAAATGGTAACGATACCATTTGTCGAAATGCCTTCAGGAATTACAACAATGTCAAAAATTACCTGCGTCAGAACCCTGCGCTTGCCTGAGCGCCCCAAGTTGATCTGGTTGGAAATCGAAACCGACGAAGGCCTGATTGGCCTCGGCGAAACCTTCCGTGGTGCGGCCACCGTCGAGGCGGCGGTGCATGAGCTGATCGCTCCTAGCCTGATTGGCCGCGATTCGCGCCAAATTGAAGCCATCTCGCTGGAACTGACGACCCCCTATGTCGGCTATCACAGCGCCAGCGCCGAGATCCGTGCGGCCAGCGCGGTGGATATTGCCTTGTGGGACCTCAAGGGCCAGCGCCATGGCATCCCCATCCATGAAGCGCTGGGCGGTGCCTGCCGCGACAGCATTCGTGTCTACAACACCTGCGCCGGTTACGAATTCAACACCCAGCAGGGCGCCCGCCGTGAGATCACCGCAGCGGATCGTGCCCAGGGCCCTTACGACGACCAATTGGCCTTTGCCCGCGACGCTGGCGCCCTGGCGATCAGCCTGGTGGAAGAAGGCTACACCGCGATGAAGATCTGGCCCTTTGACCAGTTCGCCCGCCAAGCCGGTGCCAACACCATCAGCTTGGCCGAGGTGCGCAAGGGCTGCGAAGCGTTCCGCCAGATCCGCGACGCGGTGGGCGACCGCATCGAGATCATGTGTGAACTGCACAGCCTGTGGGACAGCACGGCGGCCTTGCGCATTTGCCAGGCGCTGGAGGCATTCGACGTGTACTGGGTCGAAGACCCGCTGTGCAAGATGGACGACGCCCAAGCCTTGGCCGACCTGCGCAATCGTACCCAGGTGCCGATCTGCGCCAGCGAAACCCTGGGTGGCAGCGTGGCCTACCGTGACCTGCTCAACGCCGGCAGCCTGGACTACCTGATGCTGGACCTGGTGTGGTGCGGCGGTTTCACCGAGGCACGCAAGATTGCCGCCTTGGCCCAGGTGTACAACAAGCCGCTGGCGCCCCATGACTGCACCGGGCCGGTGGCGCTGTTCGCCGGGCTGCAACTGGGGTTGCACGCGCCCACCGCGGTGCTGCAGGAAGTGGTGCGCGCATCGCTGTCCACCTGGTACGGCGAGCTGGTCACCCACTTGCCGGACATCACTGCAGGCTTTGCCGCCGCGCCCACGCTGCCGGGCCTGGGCACGGCGCTGCGCCCGGAAATCAAGCGACGCCCCGACGCCATCATTCGGGAAACCCATCGCTGATTGACCACTGCTTTACGGGATCGAGAACACAATGAAAAAAATAGATTCTCTTCGCCGCTTTATCGCTCAGCACCGTCGCTACGAAGTGATCGCGCTGCTGTTTTTAATGATGATCATCAACCAGGGCGACCGCGCCACGCTGTCGGTGGCCGGGGCCAGTGTGTCGGGCGAGTTGGGCCTGAGCCACGGTGAAATGGGTTGGCTGTTCTCGGCCTTCGCCTGGGCTTACATGCTGATGCAACTGCCCGGTGGCCTGGCCATTGACCGCTTTGGCAGCATCAAGGTGCTGGGCCTGGCGATCATCGGCTGGTCGCTGTTCACGGCAGCGATTGGCAGCGTCGCCTTGATGCCGGTGAGCGTGGCGTTCGTCGCCGTGTTCGCCCTGCGCTTCATGGTCGGCGTGGCCGAGGCGCCGTGCTTTCCCGCCAACAGCAAGATCGTCTCGCTGTGGTTTCCCACGGCCGAACGCGGCACGGCCACCTCGATCTTCAATGCCTCGCAGTATTTCGCCGCGGTGGTGTTCACGCCGTTGCTGGCGTGGATCTCCACGCGCTGGGGCTGGCCGTGGATTTTCTACGTGATGGGCGTGGCCGGGGTGCTGATGGGGCTGGTGTTCATCTGGCGTATCAAGGCGCCCGTCGATCACAGTGCCTTGAGCCGTGAAGAGCTGGACGTGATCCGTCGGGGCGGTGCCGGCTTGCAGGAACAACCTGCGGCGGCGGGCAAACAGCCGTGGCGCGAGACCTGGGCCAGTGCCAAGGCGCTGCTGGGGCAACGCATGTTCCTGGGTATTTACCTGGCGCAGTTCTGCATCAGCACCCTGACGTTCTTCTTCCTGACCTGGTTCCCCGTGTACCTGGTGCAACAACGTGGGCTGTCGATCCTCAATGCCGGCCTGTTGGCGGCGGTACCGGCCATATTCGGCTTCATCGGCGGCATCAGCGGCGGCCTGGTGTCGGACTGGATGCTGCGCAAGGGCCTGTCGCTGACCCTCGCGCGTAAGTTGCCGATCTTCGTTGGCATGGCGCTGTCGATGAGCATGATCCTGTGCAACTACGTGCAGACCGACTTGCTGGTGGTGCTGTGCATGGCCCTGGCGTTTTTCGGCAAGGGCATGGGCGCGCTGGGGTGGGCGATCATCGCTGACGTATCGCCCAAGCGCAGCGCCGGTATGAACGGCGCCATTTTCAATACGTTCGGCAGTGTCGCCGGCATCGTCACGCCGGTGGTGATTGGCTACATGGTGCAGTCCATGGGCTCGTTCAATGGCGCCCTGGTGTACGTGGCGCTGAATGCGGCCGGGGCCTTCGTCAGTTACCTGTTTATCGTCGGGCCGCTGCAGCGTCCGGACGACGTGCGCCCCGCGCCAGACGCCGCCTTGCAACCTGCTGTTTCGCGCTGACCGTTCCGGTCAGCGCGTTCCTCTTCCAACAAAAACGAGAAAAACCACGATGCTCGGATCGAAACCTTTCTGTCGCGCGCTGGCCCTGGCCGGTGTTGCGAGCTTCCCCTTGATGGCGATGGCGGCTGGCAATGAAGCGTTGTTGCGCCCACGCCAGGATCTTTCGCTGCAAGGTGCCTCAGCGCTGTTGGAGCAGGCTGTGGCCAAGGCGGCCGCCGACCATGTGCACCCCTGCATTGCGGTCACGGATGCCAGCGGCAACCTGCTGGCCTTCAAACGCATGGACGGCGCCGCGGCAGGCTGTGTCGAGGCAGCCATCGCCAAGGCGCACTCGGCGGCCATCAATGACGTCGACACCGTGGTGTTCTATGACATGGCGCGCAAGCAGAACCCGGCACTGGGCAGCATCCCCGGGATATTGCCCGCCGTGGCGGGCGTGGTGATTCGCCAGCACGGCGCATCGATTGGCAGCCTGGGGATCGCCGGCGGCGCCAGTGATGCACAAGAACAGCAAATGGCCACGGACCTGGTGCGCAGCTTCGAAAGCACCCTGCCAGCTACCGCTCTCTGACTCAAGGAACGGTCATGAACAATGCATTTTTGCCTATGGCGGTGGTCGACGGCGTCAGTGCGCGCGATTATCACCTGCTCAAGCCTGCGCACATGCCGCAATGGTTGGCGACCCTGGCCTTCGCCGTGACGCTGATGGCGGCGCTCCAGTGTGGCTGGGGTGACCATTCGCTGCCGGACTTCGCTGCGTGGTCGGCTGCCCTGGGGCTGGGCATTGCCGTGCTGAGCGCGGCATTCGTTACACCGCGCAATTTTACCGTCGGGTATCTGCTGTCGTTGTTGCCGTTCCTGATCGTCTGGCGGGTGTCGGTGATGAACGGTGCCTGGACGGTGGTGTGGGCGGCAAGCTTCACGGCAATGGTGCTGGTGTTGCAGTTTGTCGATTGCCTGGTCAGTGACTGGCGCCGCGATCGTTATTCGGCCAGTGCCTGGTTGGGCACGCTGCTGTGGCAGATGACGATTGTGCGGATGGTCTTTGGCCTTAATGAACTGTGCCATTCGAGCGAGAAAATCTTCGCCGGGATGGGGTCGTTTCATGCACTGGAGCAAGGCTTCCGCCACCTGGGTTTCGCGCAATGGGCAGGGTTATTCGTGGTGCTCGGCGGCCTGACCGAGCTGGCCGCGGCCGTCAGCGTGGGCCTGGGGCTTTTCGCGCGGTTGGGCGCGCTGGTCAGCATTGCCTACTTCCTGGTGGCGACGGTGGGCTTCGGTGGGGAATGGAGTCGCGGCTACGCCTGGGCCACGGCGGGCGGGGGCGGTTGGGAGTACGTGATGATGCTGCTGGCGGTGTTTGGTAGCGTGATGCTGACCGGCGCGGGCAAGTTTTCCATCGATGGCTGGCTGCTGCACCGACGGCTGCTGCCGCCAGCCTTGCAAGTGTTGTGTGTCAACAAGGCAGGGCGGGAGTCACGCTGCACCTGACGCCCCGGCGAAACCGTACCTGCCGACCGCTGCCACAGGACCCGAGGTAACCCCTGTAGCCGCTGCCGCCAGGCTGCGCTGGCCAGGGTGAACCCTGGAGATTTCCAGTGAGGCTCAGGGCCAGCGCAGCCTGCCGGCAGCGGCTACTGGGGGTTTGTAGCGGTAAGTGTGTTGAGACCGCGTCGCCTGTATCGCGACTAAAGTCGGGTCCTACGCCGTCCGTGGTTGGGGCAGACCATCCCCTGTAGCCGCTGCCGCCAGGCTGCGCGGGGCGGGGTGAACCCTGGAGATTTCCGGTGAGGCTCAGGGCCAGCGCAGGCTACCGGCAGCGGCTACCGGGCGTTTGTAGCGGCAACTGTCTTGAACCGCATTGCCTGTTACGGTGTTTTCAGCTTGCTACGCGCACCCAGCGCCGCCCGCATGCCCGCAACGTGTTCCGGCGACACCGCCGGTGCCGCATTGCCCCACGAGTTGCGGATGTAATCGAGGATATCAGCCACCTCACGGTCGCTCATCTTCCACGCAAACGACGGCATGCCCGCCGCTGTCTGGCGCTGTTCGGTGTGCGGGGCACGGGTGCCCATTAAGAGGGCGTGCAGCAGGTTGGTGGGGTCATCGGCCAGCATCCGCTGATTGCCGGCGAATGCGGTGACCATCCCCTTGATGCCTTCCCCTTGCAGGCCATGGCAGGCCGAGCAATTGACCTCGTACGCCAGCGCCCCGGCCGCTTGGGCATGGCTGTCCAGTTTCATCGGTGTGCCCGGCATGGCCGGTGAGGGCGCCAGGGATTTGAGGTAGGTGCCGATCGCCTGCAGGTCATCGGTGCTGTAGTACTGGAACGAATGCTCCACCGCTTCGGCCATGGGGCCTGCCGCGACGGCGACATCGTCCGAGCCGGTCTTCAGGTAGGCGGTCAGCGCGTCGGCGGACCATGATCCGATGCCGGTATGCGGGTTGGGCGTGATGTCCGGCGCATACCAGGTACCCAGCAAACCGCCTTGCAGATAAGCACTGCTGCGCTCGCCGCCGAGCATGTTGCGCGGGGTATGGCAGGTGCCACAGTGAGCTGGGCCGTCGGTGAGATATTTGCCCCGATTCCACTCGGCGCTTTGTTCTCGGTCAGCCTGGAAGTGCTTATTGTCGAAAAACAGCAGGTCCCACCCCGCCATGGCCAGACGGATGTTGTACGGGAATTTCATGCCCGCGTTCTCGTCGATCGCTTGGCTCACCGGTGCCAGCGTGGCCATGTACGACCACAGGTCGTGCACGTCCTTGTCGCTCAGGCGGGTGTAGGCGGTGTAAGGCATGGCCGGGTACAGCAGGCCGTGGGAGCCGATGCCTTGGCGCACGGCGTTGAAGAATCCACGCTCGGTCATCGCGCCGATGCCGGTCTGGCGGTCGGGGGTGATGTTGGAGGTGGTCAACGAGCCGAAGGGCGTGTCGATTTTGTAGCCACCGGCGAAATCGGCCTTGTGGCACGCGGCGCAGTCGGCCAGGCGCATCACGTACTCGCCACGGCGCACGGCCTGCACGTCGGTGCTTTTGTAGTCGGCCAGCGCGACGGTGTCATCGGCGACATTGGAGCGTGAGGTGTCGAAGGTGCGCCAGGCGGCCCAGCCGGCGCCGATGGCCGCCACGCCGGCCAACAGTGCGGTGCCGGTGGCGATTGCTTTCAAGTTTGTCATTGCGCTATCAACCCTTGACCAGTGCACCCGGATTCTTGAAGTAGGTTTCGTGGATGGCCCTGGCGGCCCGAATGGCCAGTGCGCCCACGGTGATGGTCGGGTTGTAGCCGCCATTGTTGGGGAAGGCCGAGGCGCCGACCACGAACAGGTTGTGTGCGTCCCAGCTTTGCAGGAACGGGTTGACCGCCGAGGTGGTGGGGTCTGCGCCCATCACCGCGCCACCGATGGTGTGCGAGCTGTGCTGCTTGTAAGGGTTCCAGCTGTGCTCGCCCTGGTTCTCGACGATGATGTCCTGGCCGCCGGCTTCCTTCATGATGCGTACCGCACGGTCGGTCACGTAGTCGAGCATCTTGGTGTCGTTGCGGTTCCAGTCGAAGGTCAGGCGCAACAGCGGCTGGCCGTGACGGTCTTTGTAGGTGGGGTCAAGGTCCAGGTAGGCCTCACGCACCGGCATCGAGGTGCCCTGGCAGAAGATGCCGCCTGATTGCTGGTAGTCCCGCGCGTAGGCCGCTTTCCATTCGCTGCCCCAGCGCCGTGTGCCCGGGCGCACGGTGTCGGCGTTCTGGATGGGGCGTCCGTTGGTGGAGTAGCCCATGATGCCGGCGCCGCCGATGAAATCCAGGTCGGCGTGGTCGAAGTTGTCGCCGTTGAAATCGTCGATCTGCACCGCCAGGGCGCCACCGCCGATGAAGGGGTTCATGTAGTTGTCGTCGAAGAACCCGGTGACGGTGGAACAGGTCTGGTAATTGTAGTTGCGGCCGATGGTGCCGCGCCCGGTCACCGGATCGTACTGTTCACCCACCTTGGACAGCAGCATCAGGCGCACATTGTCCATCTGGTAGGCGGTGATGCACACCACGTCCGCCGGCTGGAATCCTTCCACGCCCTCTTTGGTGATGAACTTCACGCCTTTCACGGTTTTGCCGTCGTCGTGCTTCACGGCGTGCAGCACTTCGGTCTCGGTGAGCAGGGTGAAGTTGGGGCGGCGCATCAGCGCTGGCAGGATGCACGCCTGTGGCGAGGACTTGGAGAAGTTGCCGCACCCATGGAAGTCGCAGAAGCCGCAGTAGGTGCAGGGCCCCATGGTGACGCCCAGCGGGTTGACGAAGGACTGGGAGATGTTGCCCGCAGGGATGGTGAACGGGTGATGACCCGTGCGCGTGGACGCATCACGGAAGGTCCGCATCCAGTGGGTGTCTTTCAGCGGCGGGGTGGGGTATTCACGCGAGCGCGGCCCTTCGAAAGGGTTGCCACCGGGCATGATCTTGCCGTTGATGTTGCCCGCAATGCCGGAAGTGCCCGCGATGCGCTCGAAACGGTCGTAGTAGGGCGCCATGTCATCGTAGGTCACGCCCCAGTCTTGCAGTTGCAGGCCTTTCATTTTGGCTGCGCCGTAGCGCTCGCGAGTTTGCGTGGCCACCTGGAAATCCCACGGCGTGAAGCGCCACGACATGCCGGCCCAGTGTGCGCCGGCGCCACCCACGTTCCAGCCATACTGGAATGCCGACCAGCTGCGCACAGGCGCAGCCTGTTGGTCCAGGCGGTTGCGGAAGGTGGTGGTTTCCACACTCATGGGTTGCAGCATCTCCCGGCGGGTGGTCCAGCGCAGCTCATCGGCGTCCACGGCGGGCGGAAAGTCCGTGGAGGTGTCGCGCCAGGCGCCCCGTTCGATAGCCACCACATTCAGCCCGGCGCGGGTCAGTTCCTCGGCCATCACCGAGCCCGCCCAGCCCAGGCCACAGATCACCACATCGGCCCTTGCACGTGCATTACTCATTCAATACTCCTTGGGGCTCAGTCGGCCGGGATCAGGCTGACGGGCAGCAGTCGCAGGTTTTCGCCACGACGGTCTATATAGGGGCGGTAGTCGTAGCGCGCGCCGGGGAAACCGATCATTTTCCAGCCCGCCATGTTGCGGTTGCCGCCATACAGGGGGTCGGCCAGGTAGCCTTCGCGCACGTTCTGCAGCAGCAGTTCAAAGAAGCCCTTGCTGTCGATGTCCTGGCCCAGGCTGAGGCGACCTGCTTCCAGCTCGGTGAGGAAAGCGTCGATCTGCTCGGCACTGAGCTGCGCGAAGGCCTTGCCATGCACCTTCTGCGCGTAGGCCTCCAGCGCCGCCAGGCCGGTGCGGTAGCGCGCCAGGGGCGTGGCCAGGAACTGCGGGCTGCCCATCAGCATGCGCTCGTTGTCCGGGCGGATAGGGCCATCCAGGTACAACGCCTTGCCTGCGCCATAGGTGCCGGCCAGTTGGCTGTCGATGAACACCAGGCAACCCGCCTCGGTGGCCGAAGGGCCGTGCTCGTCAGCAGGCAGCAGGCGGTCGTAGACCGCGCCCAGGGTTTTCTGCTCGGTGGCGGTCAGCACCAGGAAGCCGCCGGTGCGCACGGCAGGGCGGGGCAGGTGGTCGGCGTTGAGCTGGGTGTGCTCGGGCACATCGTTGAGTTCTGTGGCGCGCAGGCTGGGGGCTACGGCCAGCGATGCGGCAATGGTGCCCAAGGAAAACAGGGCTTCTCTTCGGTTCATTCACGGGTCCTGTGCAAGGCATTGCTATTGTTTTTCGCCGCGGTGAAGGCTGGCGCGCATGATAACGTTCTCATTTTCAGTTCAAAAAATAGCCCGTACCGGGACTTCTCGGATCTTTAGAGAGCGTTCTCATCGAGTGGGCAAAAAAACAGCCCGGCGGCTAGCGTTTATCGCCACCCCACCCGAGCTGATGCGCCGCGATCATAGGCGCGACAATTTGTCTCGTCAATCCTGCGGCACGGCCAGGCAATTATCGGCCCGCCCATGACGCGTGCTCCCGAACACAAACACCAGCAGGGCGCAGCCGCAGCACACCGCCATCTGTCCACTCATGACAATGCCGGGTACCTCATGGAAGCGGCTCAGCAGCAGCCCTTCGACATAACCGGCGCAGGCGCCCATGCCGGTTGTCAACGCGTTCATCAGAGCCGAGGCGGTGCCGGCGTAGGCGCCCGCCCGCTCCATGGCGCCCTGTTGGGCACACGGGGTCAGCAGACCCAGGCAAATAGTGTTGAGCGATAGCAGGGCGGTGAGGTTGATGACATTCAAGTGGCCTGTGGATGCCAGTGCCCAGGTGGTCAACGAAGAAACCACTGATACCGTCAGTGCCAGGCCGACAATATGCTGCCCGGGCAGATCGTGACGGGCCAGGCGGCCACTCAACAATGAGCTGAGCATCAGGCACAGCGCCATGATGCCAAACAAGGCGCCGTAGGTAACCGTGGAGACATGCAGCACATTCACGTACACATACAGTGAGCCCGTCACGTAGGAAAAGTGGCTGCCAAAGGTCAACGCGATGACCAGCGCATAGCAGAGGCTGAGGCGGTCCGAGAGGAAGGCCCGGTAGTCTTTCAGCACTGCCCGGGGTGGATGGGCCTGGACGTTGCCGGACTTTGCCGCCAACCGTGCGCGCGAGGATTCGGGCAAGCCCAGCGCCACCATCAGGCACATCAGCACCCCACCCGTGTTTAGCTTATCTTCTGCGGACGTGGATCACCGAGAGGCTGAAGGGCGCAATTCGGCACGAGTACGAAGCTAAAATTGAACAATTAAAGGCTGATTTGAAGTCGGAGGGCGATCGGCACCTTACGTTGATGAAGGCTGAAATTGATCGGTATGGAGACAAGCTCAGGATAGCTGCTACGTCTTTCACTGAGGTTCAGAAGGCAACAATATCGAGAAAAATCGGGGCAGTGGATCAGTTGTGGAGCGTGGTGCGACGTGCTAAAGCAAAGATGCCCGAAGTTATTGCCATGACAGGGCTAACTACCGACGAGGAGCTGGCCGATCTCTCCCAAAGCTCCGAGATTCGCTCTATGGCATCAGCGTTATTGGCCATCAACCCCGTTGCTGTGGCAGATGAGCTTTTCGATGATGCTGACGAAGCACGGCCTCACGTAGGGGAATTTACCTGGGCCTTATTTTCCACATACCAAGGCCTATTGAGTCGCGCGATTTACCTGCTGTGTGGCGATACGGCAAGCAGTGACCGCCGGTGGTATCGGGACGGTACAATCTTGCGGTTGATCACCTCTGTATTTGGACAGGCAAAGTTTGAAGAGTTCACGCAATTGCAAGGCCATCAGTTGAGCTGGATACAGGTTGAGTTCGAAAGAGAGCTTTTTGCTGCGTTCGATAACCTGCTCACAGGCAAAGCGTTCAGTGCAGCTGCGTTGCGACAAGCAGTGGAAATGGAGCACCTCGTCGCAGCTGTGCAGGATGAATACAAGTCGGTTAAGTTGCATTCGAATCCTTGATTCGCAGAGCTGTGGTTGTTGAACACTGCGTGCCGCGCCTTGGCCCGGATACCGAGACCGGCTGCCAGCATTTCCTTCACGCGTTTGTGCAGATCGCCGTCGACCGTGCGCCCCCTGATACTTGCCTTCGCCCAGGCCTTCTCGATGCCCTGGGCCTAGCGCTCCCGGTGCTGCTCGTAGTCCTTCCTAACGATAGCCGCCTCAATGGCCGTCAGTATCCGGTAAGTGCCCCGTCAGCCTTGGTCTCACGCAGTCCTGGTAGCTGGTGGTTAGGTCCACCGCACCGATGCGCAGCTCCTTGGCGTCGATGGCGCCTTTGAGCTTGTATCAGTCGTCCGCCGGTAGGCGGGATAGCCGATCAATGGACTCAACCAACAGCACGTCACCCTTGCGCGCATCCTTCAGAGGCGCAGCAGCTCCGGCCGATCCGAGCCGGCCCAGGTAATCGCAAGCAATGAGCTTGTTCTTCTCGCTGACGAAGGCCTCCAAGGAGGCGCGGGCGCGGCCTGCGTCTTCTTCGTCGTTGGATACTCGGAGGTATACACGGATGAATATGAGTGCGTCCTGTATCAGTTAGGGCGTCGTACTAAAGCTGTTGCACTTTGGGTATTCCTTTTTGTGCGAAAAACGCAAATTTGCCCAGACTTGCGCGTATCAGCTCATGCATACCCTTGAATGATAGGTGACAGGCCCGCCTTCTCGCTTGAGTCCTCCGGCTATGATTGATGGCATTGAGCCATCTCAAGGAGCCCAGTATGGCACGACGTCGATCAATCAGCCCCGAGCTGCTTCTAATCAAAACCCTCTCCGCGCTGGTAATCCCGATCGCTGGCTGTTGCTTGATCACTCCGATTGTGCAAACAGCCCTCACTCAACAATTCGCCACAATTCAGACCCTCAGCTAGCAGGTTCAGGCAGCGGACCAGCGGCAGGTTGCCGCTGATACGCTGCAAGTTGGTGGGAGCATTTTCAGGAACCCATCAAAAGAAAGTTTTGATTGATATTAAACGGCCAGCTTGCAATCCTAAGCTTACAGAAACTGTGGTGACGACCGTTGACACCACAGCCCAGCATGCGAATAGATGGAGCTAGACGTGCAGCTAAATCAATGGATTACCCGTTTTCTTTCTGAAAAAGGCCTTGATGCACCGGATGGGCGACCGCTATTCGCTTACAAAACCACAGAAGCTCAGTACAACGAGCTAAAGCAATGTCTTCGTGCGGTTCCAGGGTTTACCATTGGTAATGCAGATTACTGCCAGGTGTGGCTTCTGTTTGCTGCGGAATGGTGGAAGCGTGAATACGCCGGCGGTGCTTGGCGTTGGGCACCGCTCTGCCTCGCGGCCGGACAACCCGGCATGTCCCATGAGCAAACCAGTCGCCACGTACTTGCGGGCCATCGACAATGGCAGCTGACCACCGAAATCGGGGGGGGGGGCAAGCGCTATATTGGGCAGGTTGCCATTAATGGTGGACTACCTATGCGTTTGCTCGAGACCGCTCAAGGTAGCTTGTCCCGTCTTCTGCGTATGGTGTTGGAGCAAACGCTTCGATGCAATCTGCACCAGGACGATTTATTGGACGCTATCAAAACACAAGCGGCATTGCTTCCGGTGAGCTATCGCCAGGATCTTATTTATCAATTGCTCCGCGATCTGGTGTGGGGGGTACTGCAGCTGCGCGCGGAATATGGGCTTCACCATGAGCCGGATCCGCTCTTGAAGCTTCAGCAGCAATGCTCTGACTGGGAAATGCGGTTCCCGCTGGCTTTGGATAGCGCGGTTGCTACCACATTGATCAAGGGGCTTGTCGCCAGCGTGGCGTCTATCAGCGCGCAAAACAGTCGCGTACCGTTTCAAATTGTTCGTGGTTTGCGGTTCCCGTCCGATGATGGAATGCCCGTGTTTGAAATGGCATTTGAGATGCAGGCTCATACAACGATTCAAGAACTGGCTGACGCTGTAGGTATTACTGCCGACAAGCTGCCTCATCAATTCCGGTTGCTGCTGTTGGTCGCGGGCAAGGAACACTTGGTAGGTGAGGCACTGCGTCGCGGAGGTGGCTATCAACTGGTTGCGCGCAAAGGCCTATCGTTGCAACATCTCCATGCGGGAGCGCAGCTCATCCTTAGCCGCAATGGTCAGGCAATACATACAGCTCACCTGCCAGGGGGAGAGCCGATCAGCTTCGATGAACCCTTGCTGTTTGAAGAAGCCCGACCGTTTGCCAGCCTTGTCGGGCAGGGCAGCGCCACTCTCAAAGGGGACCGTGCGCTAGCCCTTATCCCCGGAAATGCATTTTTCTACGCGCAAGGCGACGACGCCGTCGTTATGCATGAAGGCATGCCGGGTGATCAAGTCTTGCTGATGATCTCTCAGGGTAAGACGCAGTTCACCTATCGCAAGCACTCCTACTACGTCACCGTGAATTCTAATGCCGCCCCCCGGGCCGATGCCTACTGGCAAGGACAAACGCTGGACGCGGGCTCTGTGCCGGGTCTCATGTTTCGTGGCTATCCCTCTCTGCGTGTTCTTCAGGCTGGTGGCAGCTTTTCCTATGCTCCTGTCAACGAGCTCTATATTCGATCCAATGGCACCGACACACCGTTCACTCAGGCGAAAGCCCCAGGTCTGTGCTGGCTGAGCTGGTCCCGGGGTGGGCAACGTCTGCTGCGTTCCCGTGCCGTCGTTTTACCCGCCAATGCATCTATCAGCTATACCCCGAGCACGGATCCAGCCAAAGGCTGCATTCTTCTGGAAAACTGGCCTGATCTCCATGTCACCTGCGCCAGCCCGGACATCACTCTATCTCGCACCTATGAAGACAAAACGAATGTCCTGACGGTACAAAGCAAGGCTGCTGCGCCAGCGACCTCCGTTCAGCTACTCATACAGTGGCCGGAGGGAGAGCAGAAGCTGACTCTACCATTCCCCGGGCACGGGGCTGTTCTGCTGGATGCCAGGCAAGTACCAATCCGCGAAGGAGCGAGTCTGTCGGTTGAGGAGCTGATGGGCTGTCGGGCAATCCTGATGTCTCCCACTGGTGCCGATGCTTGGCAGGTACGGTTGACTGCGCACAGCCCAGATCAGCCAAATGCGCTTGTGCGTGAAATTCGCTATACAGGCACCCGTGAAATACGTCTGTTTGAACTGATCAATCCCATCCAGCAAATGCTGTCATGCCACTCTGGGCTCGACATGAGCGTGACGATGCAGTTCGTTCATTCCCATCGAGTTCGAGGGACCTATCACGTCGGTCGCTATTCCACAGTCGCTCGCCTGCATGGTAATGCGCAGTTCGTTTCGCTCAATGATGGACGGAACGATTTGCTGCTCGACCGGGAGGACGCGGAAGGTTTGCTGATGGCGCTACCCCTGGCATTGCCGAATCGTGATCCCGAGCCGTTATCGTTGCACTTGTCCGAGCAGGTATTCACCGGCAGTTGGAGGCTAAATCTTCCCGATAACGTCGACAGTCCATGGCTGATCTATGCCAGTGCCGAGAGTAACTATCGTTGCCGGCCGTGTATCGCACCTGCACAGGGAATTGCTTTGGCGAAAGGTTTTACACCACTGCAAAACGCTCTCTGCGAAGCGGATCATGAGACTCGCATGGTTCTGTTGACCAAACGACTGGAACAGATGGCGACGACCCCGATGCATGAGGATTGGGTGTTACTTGAGGCGCTACTCGATAAGCTGCAGCATCTCCCGTTGCCTAGCCTTGATCTGTATCAGGTACTGATCCGTACACCCGCTGCGCTAGTGATGGTCACGTTATTGCTGGATGGCTTTGCCGCCAACATGGTGGAGCGCATGCCGCTAGAGCTTCCCTTTGAGTGGCTGTTGATTTCTCCTATGCAATGGCTTCAGGCATTTGAAGTGCTGAAAAATACGCTGGTGACCGACCTTAGGTTGCTGCCGATCATCCGCAAGGATATTCAGCGCAAAAGCCAGTACCTGCCGCGTTGGCAGCCCGCACTGAAGTTCATCTTCGATCAGGGTATTCATCACCATCTTGATGGAAATATTCCAGACGCCCGGCTCTTTCTCGATGACCCGAAAATGCTGACGGAGCTGTGGCTAGACCGACTGTTCGATGGGCCTGATTGTGAAATGCAGGATTTTTTTCACCGCAATTATGCAGACGACCAACCGTGGCCGAAGCTGCCTCCAAATGTGATGTCGGACTTCCTGCGAACAGACAATGGCAAGCTCCTTATGAAGCGCACGCGACTGAGCGCGGATGACGTGAAAATACCTGCGACGATACTGCCGTTCATGGTTGGTTTTGATGCATGCGCAGGGAAAAGTGACTTCTGGCAGGGCGATTCCTCACGCCTTTTTGCCCTGCGCACCGCTCGCCAATTCGATACGGCGTGGTTTGACTCCGCTTACGAGTTAAGCCTGGCTATGGCCCACACTGCCTCTCTGAATCTGAAGAACTAACCATGCTCTATAAAAAAAATTATTTCAGTTCATTAGTACACAACCTGACTCAGCGCAGCGAGCGTGCGGCGCTTGGCTTGCTGGGGATCGGTAATGCGCCGTTGCGTCAGTTTCTGCATGACCGTTTGACAGCGACGCCGGGCACCGAAGGAGCACTGCTGGCTGACCCGGTTTTCGAGCCGACTTTCGGCTGGCAGGAAAGCCAGGAAACCATGTCGTCACTGGCTGGCAGCCCATTTCTGAATCGTAAGTTGGCGGAGGTAATGGCTGCGCCGCCCAAGGAGTTGGCGGAGGAATATGCCTTCCCGTCTGATAGGCATCCGTTTGAACATCAGTTAAGTGCATGGGAGGTGTTGAACCATCCAAAGCCGCAATCACTGGTGGTGACCAGCGGCACCGGCTCCGGTAAAACTGAGTGCTTTCTGGTGCCAGTGCTCAATCAGCTTGCTAATGAGGTCGACGCTGATGTCGATCCTGAAGGCATTCGTGCACTGTTCATTTATCCGCTCAATGCCTTGATCAACTCCCAGCAAAGCCGTCTGGATGCCTGGACGGATGGTTTCGGCGGCAAGATACGCCATTGCCTCTACACGGGTGCATTGGAAAACGAACGCAAGGCGACAGATCAGAAATACAAAGGTCAGGTGATCGATCGCACCAGATTGCGCGATAGTCCACCGCAGATCCTGGTCACTAACGCAACCATGCTGGAATACATGCTGATTCGCAAAGAGGATGCGCCGTTACTACAGAGGTCGGAAGGTAAGTTACGCTGGATTATTCTTGACGAGGCACACAGTTACATCGGTTCTCAAGCGGCTGAAATGGCTCTCTTGTTGCGGCGGGTAATGTTAGCGTTCAACGTCAAACCGGAAGACGTTCGATTCGTTGCAACATCGGCCACCTTTGGTTCGGATGAGCAGACCATTGAAAACTTGCGCAGTTTTCTGGCCGACATTGGTGGCATTTCAGTGGATCAGGTTCACGTCGTACAGGGGCGGCGCGAGATTCCGGCGCTACCGGCACTGGCCGCGAATAACGTGGATGACACCCCGCAAGGCATTGCAGGCATCGATCCCGACAACGAAGTTTCTGCACAACGCTATATGCGTCTGGCAGCAAGCCCAACTGCCGTCAGTCTGCGCGACGCTTTTGTGCCGGGTGGTGAAACACGACCGCAAACCCTTAAAGCCCTTCAGGAAGTATTGGGGTTGCCCCTAGGTGTGATGCTGGCCTGGCTCGATTTGATGACTGGCACCAAGAATGCTGAGGGACTTGCTTTCCTACCTCTGCGTGGTCACTTGTTCCATGGCGTGATCCCAATTATTCGTGCTTGCATCGACAAGAACTGCAAGCTCAAGCCTGGATCTGCACTTGGCAATCAGGACTGGCCGTTTGGCATGGTCTATACCGATGACCGCACACATTGTGATTGCAAAGCTCCGCTTATGCCTCTGGTGAAGTGCGAGGAGTGTAGCGAGCTGTTCTTGCAGGGGTATCAGAGCGAAACAGACCGGCTGGTAGATCAGTCCTATAGTCAGGACGACGAATTCTCAATGAATTCGGAACCCATGGATGCAGATAGTGGGGACGACGCAGATTCCGACGATGGCGGCGAAGCAATGCGTACCCCGGTGCTGATCACCAATCGCCCCGGGGAGGATTGCTACACCGAGCATTTGGATCGTTCCAGCCAGAAGTTCATCAATACACCAACTGAAGATTGCATTGAAGTAACTCTGTTTCGTAGCCTGGTCAACGAGTGCCCGTGCTGCGCCAATCAGAGTAAAACGCGCAGCATCATGCGCGCTCACCGCATTGGTGCGCCGTTTACACTGGGTACGGTCATTGGCACGTTGTTGGAGTACTGCCCGGAGGATAAGTCTCCCCAGGGCAAGCCGTTCCAAGGCCGCAAGATGATCTCATTCACTGACAGCCGGCAGGGCACGGCCCGGATCGCGGTCAAGTTGCAGCAGGACTCTGAGCGCAACCGTATCCGCGGATTGGTCTACCACCACTTGATCAGTTCGCAGTCTGTCAATACGTTGACAAGTACCCAACTGGCCAGTCTCGCCGCTCTGGAAGCAAATGCTGATCGCGATCCGATGGAGCAAATGCTTTTTGACATGCTCGTTACTCTGCGCGATAACGCAGGTCCGGCAGAAATCAGCTGGACGGCGATGGTCAGTCAGCTTTCGAGCATTCCTGAGGTGGAAATCGCTATCCTCGACTACTACCGTGGTCTGGCACCGCACGTTTTTGGCCCGCACGACAGTGTGGCGTTGGCCGGTATGTTGATGGCGCGTGAGTTCTACCGTCGCCCGAAACGCGCCAACAGCTTGGAAACTATGGGGCTGGTGCAAGTGACTTACCCAAAGCTGGCGCAAGTAACGAGCACACCTCTGGCGTGGCCCAGCGGCAAAGGCTTGGACTCATGGCGCAGCTACCTGAAAATGCTCATGGACTTCTATGTTCGTGAAAACACCATCCTGAACATCGACAAGCGTTGGCAATCGCTTATTGGCGCCAAAATTCAGCCGAAGTGGTTGGTGCCGTCGGCTACCAGTAACAAGCCGGGTCGACGCTTTCTCCGCTGGCCTTCAGTCAATAAGGGCTCCAGCGTCCAGTCGCGCCCAATCCTTATGCTCTGCAAGGCATTTGGCTGGTCAGTGCAAACGCATGATCAGGAAATTGACTCCATTTTGCAGGACGCCTGGCAAGTGCTGACCCAGCAAGTCAGGCTGCTCACCAATAAAGCTGATGGCTTTCAACTGGATCTGGTTGACCTGAGCTTCCGCCTGCCGCAAACGGTTCATTTCTGCGCGGTGAGTCGCCGATTTATCGATACCCCCTTCGAGGGTTTGAGTCCTTACACGCCACGAAACGACCGCAATTACGTCGCCATAGTGAAGCCTTATACGTTGCCGGTACCGGCGCAGTCTCTGATCGATATGCGTGGTGACGAGGGCCTGCTGGCGATACGTGATTGGAGTGAAAACGAACCGGGGATCGTCCAACTTCGCCAGCAAGGGTTGTGGTCTGACGTTGCTGACCTTGTAGTCGAGGGCGGGCATTATTTCCGCTCTGCCGAGCACTCAGCTCAACAGCCGAAGAAGAAACTCGGTCGCTACGAGACGGACTTCAAGTTAGGCAAACTTAACCTGTTGAGCTGTTCCACCACCATGGAAATGGGGGTGGACATCGGCGGCATCACGGTGGTTGCGATGAATAACGTACCGCCGCACCCTGCGAACTACTTACAGCGCGCTGGTCGCGCCGGTCGTCGTCGTGAAGGTCGTGCACTGGCAGTGACCGTCTGCAAGAACACACCGCATGATCAGGCTGTATTCCGCAATCCACTTTGGCCGTTCAATACCGGCATGCGGATGCCCAAGGTTTCGCTGCAAAGTCCCGCGCTGATTCAGCGCCACGTTAACTCCTGGCTACTGTCTCACTGGCTGAAAAGCATCGCTGGTGCAATGGAGATCAAATCCATGACAGTGGGGGTCTTCTTTCTGAATGGAGATCTTCCCGTTTCTTTGGCCGAGAGATTCTGCGCATGGGTTGACGGTGAGTATCATGGCGCTTGTGCTGCGGTCACCGAGGCGATTGCCAGTATTACCCGGCGTAGCGTGTTGTCTTCAATGCCTGTGTCCGGCTTGCTGAACGATGCATTGAAAACCTTGCGCGAAATCCAGCAGAAATGGGTCGGCGAACACGCGATCAGTAAGGCTCAATTGGATGGGATAGGTAACAAAACGGCTGCCGCTTATCGGGCAATGTCCGCGCAACTGGCTCGAATCGAGAAGGAGTACCTGCTGAGTGAGCTGGCTGGCCGCCGGTTCCTGCCGGGATACGGATTCCCGACCGACATCGTGAGCTTCGACAATCAGTGCATGCAAAACTTCAAGTCGACCGAAGGAGGTGCAGGCCGCGAGGATAACCGGGGACGCTACCGAGACCTGGCATCCCGCGATCGGATTACGGGCCTTCGCGAGTATGGCCCGGGTGCAGAGCTGGTCATGGATGGCCTGGTGTACAAGTCAGGGGGGATTACTCTCAACTGGCATGCGCCAGCCTCCGAGGAGAACGTCAAAGAGCTGCAACTGATAAAGAAAGCCTGGAAGTGTGGTGCTTGTGGGGCCAGCCGAACGGGGCTCAACCCCGGGCTCAATCTGAATTGTCCGGAATGTGGCGCTGAAGTCGATAAAGGCAACATCCGTGAGTATCTTGTTCCGTCTGGGTTTGCCGTAGATTTCTTCGCAGAGCCACATACCGCCATTGACTCATTGGCGTATGTGCCGGTCAAAAAGCCGCTGCTGAACGTCCCCGCGAGCTGGATTGCCTTGTCGAACCCTGCATTGGGCCAGTTCCGAAGCAGCCATCAGGCACACCTGTTTCATTACACCTCTGGGGCTGGCGGCAACGGCTTTGCAATCTGCCTCGAATGCGGTCGATCAGAACCGATGCTGGAGGTTAATGATAGCTCGGACTCGACTGCGGCCAATGAGCAGCGCCTTGCGCATACCTTCCGTAGTGGGCAAACGCACCGACGCCTGCGCGGCGGCAAGAATGACTCGGGCGAAAACGTCTGCCCAGGCAGCTTTAACTCATGGAAAATCAAACAGGCTATCCACCTGGGCAACGATAGCATTACCGATGCCTTGGAACTGATCCTGCTCGACCCGGATAGCGGTGAGCCGCTCAAGGGTGTGGACACCGGCTATTCCATCGCCATTGCCTTGCGTGATGCGATTGCAGAAGAACTGTGCGTACAGGCAGATGAGCTCGGCTGCGACTGCGAGAACATCCAGATCGACGGACGCTGGGCTAGCGCGATTCGTGTATTCGATCAGCGTAGTGGAGGCTACGCGACCCAGGCGGTGGGCTTATTGAATAAGCGAAGCCTATGGAAACGCGTGATTGACCGACTCGACTGTGACTGTAGTCACGCCTGCCAGTGCTGCCTATTGAGCTTCGATACCCGCTTTGAGGCTGACCGTCTGGATCGTCATGCAGCACTGAAATGGATCAACACGGACTGGCTGATGAAGCTGGACTTGCCAGTCGAGCTGAAGGTGTTTGGTGCGAATACGTGCCCCGAGATTGTTACACTATATGAGGCGATTGAGCGTGAGCTTGCGGCTGACAATTTGCCCAAGACACTCTCGATTTACCTGCCGGCGCCAGCCACAGAATGGGATTTGGCTATCGCTCGCAAGCTGCGCCACCGACTTCTGGCTTGGGAGGGGACTGGTCATCACATTGCGTTGCGCCTGACAGAAAACACCTTCAATGAGCTGCCCTCTGATCAAAAAGAGTGGCTGCATCGCCTGGCCGTAAACAACATCAGAATCGAAGTCGAACAGTCGTTATTGGATGTTGGCGTGCTTACGCTAAATGCGGTCCTGTCCAGCCAGAAACAGCATATCGCTTGGGCTAGCAATGACGATAGACTGCTGGCACCGAATCAGGATTGGAACCCCGTCGCTGCTGGATCGTGCTTCGTGTATGGGCTATTGCCAGCCCTTAAGCAAGCACGACCGATCACCGCGCAGAGTTTGAATCAGATATCGGTGCCGGGAATCATAAAACTCGAGCTGGGAAGCGAATTGGACGGCCCGCTGAGCGGCTTTGCGAAACGATTCTGGGATGCGGTTGAGCCAAAGGCCAGCCTGCTTGACTTTGCATTGGGCGGCCAAGACCCGATTGAAACCGTATCGTACTCTGATCGCTATGTATGTAACCCACTCACCGCTTGCGTCCTCATCAACGTCCTGTACGAACTGAAACAGCGCAGCGGCGAGGAGTTTTTAGTCAAGGTTTTTGGACGTAAGTATCTTCGTGAGTCAAGCCGTACATCTTGGAAGTGTTGGCATGACTGGCTGAATAGCGACGATCGTGACAGGGCTGTTCGCAAAGCGATTGAATATTGCGGGCTGTCCGGTGAGGTCCTCAGCCAGCCGGCGCTTGCTCATTACCGTCAGTTGCGTATAAGGCTTAAATCTGGCCGAGGTCTGACCATTCAGTTTGATCAAGGCCTCTCTTTCTGGGAGGCCTCGCGCAGCGAAAGCGTCCACTCAAGCCGATTCGATTTTGGGGCAGGAGATATGGGGCGCGAACTTTTGGATAAGATAAAAACTCCGATAAAAGCAGCTGCTAACGACAGAACACAACTTTTCCTCTCGCTGGACGAGTAGATCTCACAAATAGAACCGCGCTGAAAGGTCAGGGCGGTTTTGTGAGTAACTATTATTGAGAGTGGCAAGCGGATAACAATGTGCCACCTCTTGGTAGAGCTAGTGTCCTGCGCGGTTAATTTGCTTATCTAATTAAATAGCTTCTCCCAGTGGCTTCTGGAGTTTTAGGTTGACGAACTAACCGAGTGGGGTGCTAGGCTCTGTACGAAAAGAGCTGTCGCAAACACCGCATGGAACAAGCCAGTGAGACCATAGCGGCATAGCTTTTCGCGAGCTTGTCGAAGCGCGTCACAATCCGGCGGTTCTCTTTCAGCCATCCAAACATGCGCTCGATGATGTTGCGCTGTCGGTACTTGGGCCGATCGAACAGTCTTGGTAAGCCAGGCTTGGGTTTGCGCTTCATCGAGCGCAGCGGGATGACGGGTTGCATTCGATATTGGTCGCAGTAGCGGCGTAGCGCTTCGGCGTCGTAACCCTTGTCGGCAAGCAACCACTTACAGCGCTTACGCGGGCGGCCGCGTTGGCGCGATGGAATGCTGACCTCGTCCAGCAGGGGTTGAGCGTAGCTGATGTCACTGGCTTGACCGCCAGAGAGCAAAAAGCGCAACGGTGTCCCGTTGGAGTCGCAAAGCATGTGGATTTTGGTTGTCAGGCCACCGCGGCTGCGGCCTAGAGCGTGATCGGCAGGCTCGTCAGGCCCCCTTTTTTCCCGGCGCCAGAAGAGGCTCGGGTTGCGCGTACTGCGGTTGAGTCGATCATCCAGGTTTGCACATCGATCAAGCCTTGCTCATTCAATCTCAGGTGCAAGCGTTTGAGCATCTGATCGAATGTCCCCTGGTTTCGCCAGCCCCGAAACCGTTGATAAACCGTTGACCACGGGCCGAAGCGTTCCGGCATATCTCGCCAGGCAGCACCCGAGCAGAGCACCCAGAGCACGCCATCAAGCATCAGGCGGTCGCTCAGGCGGGGCCGCCCCCGGCCATGGGTTTCAGTGAAGAGATCGGCAACCACAGTCCAAGCCTCATCCGAGAGTTCGTAACGCTTTGCCATCACAGGATTCCTTTCCGTAGATGGCTGGAAACTCTACAAAATTTCCGCTTCCGAGGGGCACCGATTGGGTTTCTTGGGATTTCGTACAGAGCCTAGGCACAGGCTTCTCCATGGGCTTGTCGAGGTAGTCGGCCCATTGTTGCATCAACTCCGTGCGCTTGCTGAACAGGTCGCCCCGACGGTAGGCAGCCTCGACGCGGTTCTCGATGGCGTGGGCGAGGGCCATCTCGGCGACCTCGCGAGGGAAATGGGTACATTCGGCGCACCAGTCGCGAAAGCTGGAGCGAAAGCCATGCACGGTGAAGTGACTTAGGCCCATGCGGCGCATCTGCATCAGCCCGATCATGTTTGACACTGGTTGGCCTCGCTTGTGGTGCTCGAAGACGAAGGCACGGCGAGGGCGTTGCAGGGAGGTGAGCAGTGCGACCGCCTGCGGGGTGAGCGGCACGCGATGGGCGACGCCGGCCTTCATCCGTTCCTCGGGTATGGTCCATACACCTGCTTCAAGATCGAACTCTTCCCAGCGCGCGTTCAGTGCTTCGCTGGTGCGCACGGCGGTGAGGATGATGAACTCCAATACGCGCGGACCTATGCCGCGCAAGCTGCGCACCTCTTGCACAAAGGCCGGCACGTCCTGCCAGGGCATCGCCGGGTGATGCCTGTGTTTGCTCAGGCTCTTTCCGGACGGCAGCAGTTTTTCCAGGTGGCCGCGCCAGCGCGCGGGGTTTTCACCGCGGCGTAACTCTTTGGCTTTGGCGTAGTCCAGGACCAGCTCGAGACGATTGCG
>Ga0207713_1000209_pt1 | contig 79229 bp, 64 predicted proteins | sample KBSS64metaG_FD_184404 | JGI IMG/M metagenome (GOLD analysis project Ga0207713, IMG submission 184404) | Switchgrass rhizosphere microbial communities from Kellogg Biological Station, Michigan, USA - KBS S6-4 metaG (SPAdes) (version 2) | ecosystem: Host-associated > Plants > Roots > Rhizosphere >...
CGACGGAATAACCGCGTTCCGTTATCTGACGGACGGCTTCTTCCTTAAATTCAGGTGTAAATCGTGGTGTGCCCATACGCTCCTCCTATGCTCAAACTATAGGGCAGGATCGTCTACCGGGGCGGGGTCAGTCCATCAACGGCTCGGAAGTGTCTAGATTATCCGTGGCGATTCAGATGACCAACTTAATACCATCGTTAAAAGTAAATCTATAAAACTAAACTGGAGCCTCCTGCCTCAGGGTCAACAGCCTTGGAGTACTATCGGTTCAAAAATCCTTTCAGCTATTAAGATCAGGGGAAAGGGCAATACCGCTGTTGTTGAAGGCAGACTTGAACTTATCAATAGTAAAAAACCAGATTTCGTGGCAGTTGGGCAAGCTGGGTTCCAAGGCTACGTGATATTTGGGTTCACAAGCCAAAACATTTACGTGCTAGAAAGCTCACAATGTAATAACGCGACTTACATACTTAACAATAACTGGCAACAGTTATCCCAGCTAACCAAAGCCGAAATACTAGACGGAAACTTGCACCATGCCCGTGTCATCCACCGTGTAAACTGGGCAGCAGAAATACTTAAACACTTACCGTAAAGAGCCGGACGCGCGGGAATGAACCCCCGCGCACTTTCATGAAACATACCGCAATAGAATCCATAAAGCCCCGCTGGTGGTAAGACAACAAGCGGAGCCTCTGGCGACTTCATCAGGGTTGTGTCAGTTAGTGAGGCTTATCAGGATGACCATGTACCCAAAGGGAGCGAGGCCGAACCGCTGGCAGAGCTTGCATATGGTCTGCAAGTACCGTGACCACCATAAACCTGTTTATCCCCTGCGGCGTCTCGCGACGGCGACAGAACGGGGGCATCGGGCTAAAATGCGCTTCACTAAAAGTTTTTGGGATTGTTTAGAGACGGTGGCTACGTCATAGCTTTCAAGTTGAGTCAATACGTGTTTGACGCTTGGAACTACACGCCGCTATGAGTTAACATCCCAATTACCACTATCAACCACAGCGGCTTTTTCAAGGGACATAACAGAGCATTTCTTACAGGCAAAAGAGACAGGTTTTATTGTCTAACTAGCTGTATTGTAAGGAATTTAGTGACTTGGTGCCGAAGGCCGGACTCGAACCGGCACGTATTTCTACGGTTGATTTTGAATCAACTGCGTCTACCGATTTCGCCACTTCGGCACTGAAGGGGATGCGGAAACGTTGTGGATTATACCTGTCACGCGCCGCCATGCAAGCGGCGACGCGCTAAACCTGCGCTAAGTGTCGAAAAAACCAGCGTAACGCCTAATCAAGCTCCGATACGGCCAGCCTGATCACCGCTGCGGCCTGCTGTTCGGGCAGCTTCAGCACCCTCGCCCACATGTCCTGCACCATATCGCAGGACACCTTCTCTTTGCCGACCGCGTTTTCCGGCATCTGCAGCAGCTGGATGTCCTCACCGTACTTATCGGCCAGTTCCTTCATTATCGGGCGGACGGCGGCGATGGCGGCTTCACGCTCTTCTGGCGTAACGGTATGGCGGTTTTTGCCGTAGGCCGCGCGCATCATGTCGGCGTCGGCCTGCATGCGCCTGGCCATCATCGGTTTATCCAGCACGCGCATCGGGTTGACGCCGCCCTTCACCGCCGGGTAGAGAAAGCGAAAACAGGCGTCGTCGCTCACCTTCTGGATGGCGGCGGTCTGCTCCATATTGGCCCTCATATAATCCACTACGTTGGCATCCGGGGCGTGCTGCAGCCGCGACATCTGCAAGGTTAAAATCTGTGGCTGGATCACGTCAATAATATGCTGCTCAGGCTCACCCGCCTTCTGCATGGTGAGGATCTGCTCGCGGATACGCTGCTGAAATGCGGGTTCCTGCTCTTTAATCACCTGCCAGGCGGGCATCGCGTTAAGCGTGGTATCAAGCTGTTGTTCAGGGGTTTGCTGCATGCGCTGCTTGTCGTAATACACCCAAAACGCCACTGCGGCGGCCAGGACAGTAACAACGACAATACGGACCCACGTTTTATTCATCTCGCATCCTTATCCTTTAGCTATGCCGGTTTACACCGGCACGCCGCTGTGGAAGCGAAACTCGTTATCCGGTGTAGAGATAAGTGTGGCTTCAATTTCGCCAAAAAGCTTTATTCGTGGAGAGATATCGTTGTCGCTCACCTGTTGGGCAAGTGTCAGATAGTCCTGATAATGACGCGCTTCCGAGCGCAGCAGCGAGAGATAGAACTTCTGCAGGTCGTCGTCGAGGAACGGGGCGAGCGCCGCGAAGCGCTCACAGGAGCGGGCTTCGATGTACGCACCGCAGATGAGCTTGTCGATCAGCGTCAGCGGTTCGTGCGTGCGTACTTCTTTCAACATCCCTTTGGCGTAGCGGCTGGCGGTAATTTTGACGTACGGGATGTCGCGCGCCAGCATCGCCTCGCGCACCTGCCAGAAGTGGTGCAGCTCTTCTTTTATCAGCAGCACCATGCTGTCGATCAGCGCCTGGCCCCACGGATCGTCGGTTTTGGGCATCACGCTTTTACCAATCTGCTTATGCAGGGCAATGAAATCCGGCTCCGGGCCTTCGCGGAAGGTAAATTGCTCATAGGGTTTGAGCCAGTCGAGCAGCGCATCAGCCCCGCTTTCGTCGGCGACGTATTTGCGCACCAGCAGCAGTGCGGTCTGCGCGGCCTTCAGTTCACACACCATGTGGTCGGTGAGCAGCAGCGGCAGGTTGGCCGGGTCACGGGCTTTATCAATCCATGCTTGCGGGGTCGGGCACTGGAGGAAGTTGAGTACAGGGGCGAGTATCTGCGGGTAATCCATGGTTCTACCTTGAAAAACGGCAGCCGAAGCTGCCGCTAAAGTCACTTAGTGACGCACGCCGTCGTCGTCTTCGTCGACGAAATCTTCGTCGTCTTCGTCGCCGTCTTCACCGTTCGGATCTTCAAAGTAGGTTCCCCAGCCGTCGTATTCCACTTCAAACTTCTCGGCCAGGTTCATCAACTGTTCGACCTGCGCGTCGATCAGTTCCGCTTTCAGCGCGCCTTCGCTCAGGATATCGCAGCAGATGACGGTATCGCCCTCTTCCACTTCCAGCTCTTCTGGCTCGGTCACTTCGTAACCCAGCTTGAAGGCTTCCACCGCCAGTTTTTCCAGCGCTTCGAAATCGTCGGCAGAGAAATGGTGCTCGATGGTGTACAGCGCGTCCGGATCGCTGCCGTCATCCAGCAGTTCTTCAATAATCAGACGCGTCTCTTCGCGTTGCTCTTCCAGGTGTTCCGGGTTTGCCATGGCTCAATCCTCTTTAAAGTGCGGCAGATACTTCTATTTTCACACACGGACGTGTTTGCCTCCACCTTTGTAAGAAAGATTTGTGAGACGGGGTTGCAAATGAATAATTACACATATAAAGTGAATTTTAATTCAATAAGTGGCGTTTGCCATGCGAGGATAAAATGTCTGATTTGCACAAAAAACACTTTCTGAAATTGCTCGACTTTACCCCTGCACAGTTCACCTCCCTGTTGACCCTTGCCGCACAGCTCAAAGCGGATAAAAAAAATGGCGTGGAAGTACAAAAGCTTACTGGCAAAAACATCGCGCTCATCTTCGAAAAAGACTCGACTCGTACACGATGCTCTTTCGAAGTTGCCGCATTTGACCAGGGCGCGCGCGTCACGTATTTAGGGCCAAGCGGCAGCCAGATTGGGCATAAAGAATCAATTAAGGATACCGCTCGGGTGCTGGGACGGATGTACGACGGCATTCAGTATCGCGGTCACGGCCAGGAAGTGGTTGAAACGCTGGCGCAATATGCCGGCGTGCCGGTGTGGAATGGGCTGACCAACGAGTTCCACCCGACGCAGCTGCTGGCGGATTTGCTAACCATGCAGGAGCATCTGCCGGGTAAGGCCTTTAACGAGATGACGCTGGTGTATGCGGGCGATGCGCGTAACAACATGGGTAACTCGATGCTGGAAGCCGCAGCGCTGACCGGGCTGGACCTGCGTCTGGTGGCACCAAAAGCCTGCTGGCCGGAAGAGAGCCTGGTGGCGGAGTGCAGCGCGCTGGCCGAGAAGAACGGCGGTAACATTACGCTGACGGAAGATGTGGCGGCAGGCGTGAAGGATGCCGATTTCATTTATACCGACGTGTGGGTGTCGATGGGCGAGGCCAAAGAAAAGTGGGCCGAGCGTATCGCGCTGCTGCGCGGGTATCAGGTGAATGCGCAGATGATGGCGCTGACCGGCAACCCGGAGGTGAAGTTCCTGCACTGTCTGCCCGCGTTCCATGACGACCAGACGACGCTCGGCAAGCAGATGGCGAAAGCGTTCGATCTACACGGCGGGATGGAAGTGACGGACGAGGTGTTTGAGTCCGCGGCGAGCATTGTGTTTGACCAGGCAGAAAACCGGATGCATACCATTAAGGCGGTGATGGTGGCAACGCTTGGGGGCTGATGCCTCTGCGCGCTGATGCCCTCACCCCCGTCCCTCTCCCACAGGGAGAGGGCGCAAAACTGCGCCACTCAATTGATTTTTCAGCCTAAAAAAGGTACGTTTTCGCCTTAATTCCAGCGTGGACATGCCGACATTATGCCGATTATTCAGTCTGTTGAACGTGCATTGCAGATCCTCGACCTGTTTAACGAGCAGGCTACCGAGCTTAAGATCACCGAGATCAGCAAACTGATGGGGCTGAGCAAGAGTACCCTCCACTCGCTGCTGAAAACCCTGCAGCTTCACGGTTATATCGATCAGAACCCGGAAAACGGTAAGTATCGCCTCGGCATGAAGCTGGTTGAGCGCGGCCATTTTGTGGTCGGCTCTATCGATATTCGTCAGAAGGCAAAGGGCTGGCTGACGGAGCTGTCCCAACATACGGGGCAGACAACCCATCTGGGGATCCTGGACGGTCGTGAAGGCGTTTATATCGAGAAGATCGAAGGCAAACTGGCGGCTATCGCCTATTCACGCATTGGTCGTCGGCTGCCGGTTCACGCTACCGCCATCGGCAAAGTGTTGATCGCCTGGCTTGGGGAATCTGAACGAAACGCGCTGCTCGAAGGCTACCAATACACCACTTTTACCCCTGCGACGCTCGCCTCCCGCGACGCGCTGCTGGCTGCCCTGGCGCAAACCCGCGAGCTGGGGTACGCGCTGGACAGCGAAGAAAATGAACAGGGCGTGCGCTGCGTGGCCGTGCCGGTGTGGAATCATGAATCCCGCGTGGTGGCCGCACTGAGCCTGTCGACGCTCACCTCACGCGTGGATGATGCCGAACTGGCCCACTTCCGTGAGCAGCTTCAGCAGGCCGGGCTTCAGCTCTCACGCGCGCTGGGCTACCCGGCCTGAGGCGTCACTGCGCCGTCGGTTCGTAGGTGAAGTAATCAAAATCAGCGTGGCAGCCGTCACCGCTGATGTCCTCGCAGTGCAGGCCGACAAACGCACCGGTGAAGAAGCCGCGCCCGCCGATGTAGTCATCAGACAGTTTCCACGCATCATAGGCAATCGGCACGGTGTGCCACGTCTCGCCATCAAACGAATAGCGGTAGCGGTAGGTCAACGTCTCTACGTCAACCCGTAGCCAGATGCTCTCTGCGCTGTCCGGCACCGGAATGGGCTGTTCATGCAGCGGCCACGACGGGACGTTGTGGTCGAGCTGGATCACCTTGAGGGTTCGGCCCAGCCCCTCCTCATAATCCACAAAGCAGTAGCTCCAGTTTTTACTGTTGTAGTAGCAGGTCAGCCCTGCGCTTTGCTGGAAGTGAACCGGTGAGAACTGCATCCGCGTCTCTGCCCGGAAGGCGAAGTGCTGCCAGCGGCGCGCCACGGTCGACTGGGTAAAGGTCGAGTTGAGTGAGTCATTGCCGTAAAGGCGTAAATAACCGGCGCGCGCGGTGAGCGAACCGAGGGTATCATCAAACGGAATACGCAGGGTCTGCAGCTCCGGGTTTAGCGTGCTGCCGTCAAAATCGTCCCGCCAGCCAGCAGGTGTCAGCACCGGGCTTGCCGTCGTCTTCAGGCCTGGCACGGTAACCTGGGCGTGTTTGCCGCCTTCGACATACGGCCAGCCGTCGCGCCATTCAATGCGGGCAATACCCGTCTCACGCCCCAGCGGGCAATAGCCGCGTCCGCCGGAGGCCAGCAGCGGCACGCCCGGCAGGCGCAGCGGACGGCTGGTGAGATAGGCCATGTACCATTCCCCGCTATGGGTTTGCAGCAGCGAACCGTGGCCGCTTTTTTGCAGCGGGTTTTCCGGCAGATGCCAGCTGGTCATCATCGTCACGTCCGGGTGAAGCTCATACGGCCCGTCTATCGTTTTTGACCGAAGCACCACCACCGCATGTTCATAGCTGGTGCCGCCCTCGGCGACCATCAGGTAATACCAGCCCGCGTTGCGATACAGGTGCGCCCCTTCGGTGTAGCACAGCGGCGTGCCGGTAAAGAGCGTTTTACGCTCCGGCGCGAGCGTGCCGGTTTGCGGATCAAACTCCTGCATCACAATGGTGTTGTGCGGGTTACTGTGGTGGCGCGGCCCCCACGGACGATAGAGGTAATATTTTCGTCCATCGTCATCATGGAACAGCGACGGGTCAAACCCGCCATTGCCCATCGGGATCGGCTCGCTCCACGGTCCTTCAATCGAGGGCGCCGTCACCAGGAAGTTGCGGCCGTTTTTCCACGGTGAATCGACAATTTTCACATCGGTATACAGCAGCCAGAACTGCCCGTCAGCGTAGCTCAGACACGGCGCCCAGATGCCGCCAGAATCCGGATTGCCCTTCATATCCAGCATCGACACCCTGTCCAGCGGGGTGCTGACCAGCGACCAGCTGTTCAGATCGCGGGAGTGGTAGATTCGCACGCCCGGAAACCACTCAAACGTTGAGGTGGCGATGTAATAGTCCTCGCCCTGACGGCACAGCGACGGGTCCGGATTGAAGCCGGTCAGGATCGGGTTGGTAATTGTTGTCATAGGGCCTCCTGTTAATGGGATGCAGCTGTCGCCGCGGCGGGGATTTCGTCACCTTGCGCAGCGCGGTGTTTGATCAGCTGCTGGCTGATGGCCTCCACGCGGTCGTCGTTGAGCTTATACAGCGACAGCATGATGAACATGCCCACGTAGAGCACCACGGGCACCACGCAGAACAGAATCTTAATGGTGCTCAGCACCTCGACCGGCTGTACTGCACTGCTGGCGGAGTAGTTCACCCAGGCGAGGATCCAGCCCACCACCGCACCACCGATTGCCAGGCCAATTTTCAGACTGAACAGATAGGTTGAGAACACCAGCCCATCGAGTCGACGCCCGCTGCGGCTCTCTTCGTAATCCACCACATCAGAGGCCATCAGCCATTGCAGCGGCGTGGTGGTGTTAAAGACAAACAGGAACAGAATGTTGAGGGCAAAAATCAGCGCCATGCTCTCGGCCGGGGTGATGAAAATCAGCAGGCTAATCAGCGAATAAACCCCAATGATCCATTTAAATGCCTTCACGCGGTCGAAGCGGCCCAGCAGGCGAGACGAGCAGAGCGAACCAAACATGGTGGCGATACTGCCGTAGAGTAAAAACTGCGTCGCCATCTCCGGGTGATCCATCACGTATTTGACGAAATAGAGCGTGGCCCCGCCGCGCACTACGTTGGAGCAGGTCGCCATCATCTTGAATGCACACATAATGCGCCACTGGCTGTTGCCGAACAGCAGCCGGAGATCTTTCGACACCGATGACCCCGGCTGCACCTCAAAGGTGTAGCGCTCTTTGGTGGTGAAGAAGCACACGTACAGCAGCACCACGCCGGTCAGCCCCAGTACGCACATCGCGCCGAAGTAGCCCACCTGCTCGTTGCCTTTACCGATGATGCCCACCAGCGGCAGGGCGATACCGCTGATGGCCAGCGATCCCGCAGCCGCCAAGAAAAAGCGCCATGATTGCAAAGCGTGGCGTTCTTTTGGATCGGCGGTGATGACGCCCGGCATGGCGCAATAAGGGACGTTAACGAAGGTGTAAACCAGCGTCAGCAGAATATAGGTAATGCAGGCGTAGATGATCTTGCCCTGCGCGGAGAAATCCGGCGTGTAGAAGGTCAGCACACACACGATGCCGAACGGAATTGCCCCCCACAGCAGGAACGGGCGGAACTGACCGTGCCGCGTGCGGGTACGGTCAACTAGCAGTCCCATCAGCGGGTCGGTCACTGCATCGAGCACGCGGGACACTAAAAACAACGTCCCCATAATGCCCGCCGACAGGCCAAACACGTCGGTGTAGAAATAGGCCAGCAGGAACATGGTGGCCTGCCAGACAAAGCCGCAGGCGGTGTCACCCAGCCCGTAGCCAATTTTATCTTTCATGGTTAATTGTGTCATCATTATACCTTTATTATCGTATGCTGGTTTTACAACATCGTGTTAAAAGAGTGTAATGATCAGCTCAATTAATCAGCAATGGTCATATCTTATTTCTGAATTACGATATTTTGCTTTTGTGACACCACGCGATATATTTTAACTCATTATTTATATTGATAAATTTTAGACAACAAAAACCCGCCCACGGAATATTTACCGCAGACGGTTTTTATTAAAAAATAATTAAATGCCTAGCGCTTTCTTACCGGCGTTAATTACCTCAATAATTTTATCCGTATCATAAATACAGCCTTTCCAGGTGCCGCCGCTTACCGACTGCAGCGCTGCCCACAGGCGGGTATCGTCCGGTAAACAGTCGTGCGCGTGCAGTTCCGGGTGTGCCGTTCTGGCGGCCAGCTCGCGCGCGCCCTCGTCCGGCGTAAGCGGGTTTTCCGCCGTGCCGACAAAGTTAACGCTGCCCGTTAAGGTCAGGCGATCGACCGCGATCTCGATGATGTCGTTATCGCGCAGCTTGCCAATGGGGCCGCCCGCAAGCGCTTCCGGCGACACGTGGCCGAAACAGGCTCCCGTCGACACGCCCGAGAAGCGTGCATCCGTGATAAGAGACACCGTTTTACCCCACGAGATATGCTTCAGCGCAGAGGTCAACTGGTAGGTTTCTTCCATTCCGGTGCCGGACGGGCCGCCGCCAATCACCACCATAATATCGCCCTGCTCAATCTCTTCCTGCTTGATGGCCTTAATGGCGCGAGCTTCAGAGACAAACACCCGCACCCGCCCGGTATGGCGGTATATACCGTCTTCACCTACCACCGACGGATCAATCGCCGTGGCTTTGATGACAGAGCCTTCCGGCGCGATGTTGCCCGTCGGGAAGCAAACCGTTGAGGTAAGCCCTTTCGCTTTTGCTTTCTCTGGCGGCAGGATCACGTCATCCGGCTCCACGCCGTCCTGCTCGCGCAGGCACTGGCGGAAACGCGCGCGACGCTCGGAGGCTTGCCACCAGTCGAGGTTTTCACCCACCGTTTGCCCGGTGACGGTCATGGCATCCAGATGCAGCAAGCCCAGATCGCGCAGGTGGAGCATCACCTCTGGCACACCGCCCGCGAGGAACGCACGCACGGTCGGATGGTAGTCCGGGCCGTTTGGTAGCACGCTTACCAGACGCGGAACGCGGCGGTTAATACGCGTCCAGTGTTCAACATCAGGGATGATACAACCCGCCGCATGTGCAATGGCCGGAATGTGCAGCAGCAGGTTGGTCGAACCGCCAAACGCGGCGTGGATCACCATCGCGTTTTCAATGGCTTTATCGGTCAGAATATCGCGCGTAGCAATCCCACGGTTATCCAGCTCGCTTACGGCGCGCGCCGACTGGCGGGCAATTTCCAGCCACACGGCCTGCCCGGACGGTGCCAACGCAGAATGGGGCAACGCCAGGCCCAGCGCTTCCGCCACCACCTGAGATGTCCCCGCCGTACCGAGGAACTGACAGCCGCCGCCCGGTGATGCGCAGGCACGGCAGCCCAGTTCGGCGGCCTCCTGCAAAGACAATTCGTGGTTGGCATAACGCGCGCCAATCGTCTGAACCTTCCCGGCATCTTCACCCACCGTCGGGGGTAAGGTTGCCCCGCCCGGCACCAGGATGGTCGGCAGGCTGTGCATGGCCGCGAGCGCAATCATGGTGGCTGGCAGCCCTTTATCGCAGGTTGCCACGCCAATGACCGCGCGCCGCGTAGGCAGAGAGCGGATCAGACGACGAAACACGATGGCAGCATCGTTACGGTACGGCAGGGAATCGAACATCCCGTGCGTCCCCTGCGAACGCCCGTCGCACGGATCGCTGACGAAGGCCGCGAACGGGATCCCCCCGTTACGGGTGATCTCTTTCGCCGCCGCCTGCATCTGCATGCCGATTTCCCAGTGCCCGGTATGGTAGCCCAGCGCAACGGGGCGCCCATCACCCGCGCGAATGCCGCCCTGGGTACCGATGATCAGCACTTCCTTCCCGGTTAGCTTATTCGCGTCCCAACCCATACCGGCATTTTGCGTCATGCCGAACAGGTTTCCGCTGGGGGATTCCATCAGCATCTGCGGGGTCAGCGGCAGCGCGCCCTGTGGCCCTGCCGCGTGGGTGATCACCGCATAAAACGCGTCATCCTGCGGTGTATAAATTTTCTCGATGGTCATCGTTATTTTCCGGCTCAGCAAAGTTTGAGCTGTTGTAACAGGGTTTTCAGCTGCGCCTTGCTCGCCTCATCAAGCGGAGAGGCCGGCGGCAGGACATGGGTAGAAACAGGGCGCCCGCAGAGTACGATAGCTTCTTTAATGACGTTCACAAACGGCGTATCCAGCTGATACATCTGCGGTATTTGCAGCAGAGTCTGATGGTACTGCGCTGCCTTCGCCACGTCGCCATCGCGGAATGCCTGCAGCAAATTCACCGAAACCTGCGGGGCAAAGTTGCCGCTGGCCGAGATCCCCCCGTCGCCGCCGAGCAGCAGGGTATTGAACAGATGATCGTCATAGCCGCACAGCACAGAGAAGTGCGGATGCGCGGCTTTCACCGTCAGGATCATGCTGCGCAAATGCGCGACGGAATCGATCGTGTCCTTGATGCCGACAATGTTGCGGCGCGACTCGGCCAGCGTTTTGACCAGCGCGGGCGTCAGATCTTGTCCGGTCAGCGCCGGGAAGTTATAGAGGATCACCGGCAGCGTGACGCTGTCAGCCACCTGCTCAAAGTAGCGAATCAGGTTCGCTTCCGTCACCTTCCAGTAGTAAGGGTTGATAACTACAATCCCGTCAGCACCGGCCTGCTGCGCATGCTGACTCAGTTCAATGGTTTCCCGGGCATTGGTGCCACCGGTGCCAATTAAAACCGGCACGCGGCGATCGACATGATCAATAGCAAAACGGGCAATATTTTTACGCTCTTCGGCGTTTAGCTGGGAGAACTCGCCGCCGCTGCCCAAAAAGAACAGGCCATCTACACCCGCGTCGATCAGATCGTCGATAAGCACGGCGGTACCGGGCTTATCAAGCTGACCATCGGCGGTAAAAATGGTGGAGACGGGGGGAATGATTCCTGTGAACAACGCGGTCTGCAGCATGAGAACTCCTGGCTGAAATCATTATGTTCTACATTATAGAACAGTGTTCTTTAATTTACGGACCATACTATGACGCGGTAAAAGTGCAGGTAAATGGGAGGAGAGGAGTGAGTGTGGAAATTATAAGCTGGATCACAAAATGCGTGGGTGCGACCTGATGCCCTCACCCTAACCCTCTCCCCGTGGGAGAGGGCCGGGGTGAAGGGTCTTACCCCACCAGCATTTTAACAACAACCTTTCTGACCTTCGCAGGCGCACCCACCGCGCACAGCGGCTTATGTACTTCTCCAGGGTAGAACACCACGAAGTCGCCTTCACTTAATACCACGGTTTTCTCCTGCTCACCTTCCGGCAGGAACGCAATGTCTTTGTCGGCCAGCCAGTCGGTATCCGGCTCGCCGTGCGGTAGGGTGCTAAAGGTCATCCCCTCCTGACCCTTCATCACAATCTGGATATCCAGATAGCGAGCATGGTACTCGGCACGGCGCTCGGCAAACGGCTGTGTCATATCTTCAGAGACCAGGTAAAACAGATCGTTACCCTTGATATCGTGTTTACCCAGCGGGGTGGCTTCACAGAAGTGCGCTTTGACGTGCTCAATGGCCTGACGCAGCTCGTCCGGCAGCCAGGACTGGAGATGGTGGATGTTACCAATAATCATATTCAAACCCTCAACATAAAACATTGTTTCATTTTTTATCTTTTATACGAGAATTCAGACTGCCATACCACCACTTTTTAGGCGAGACAGCGTAAGCGCATGATTATTGGAATTTCTGTTAATTCCCTGTTAATCACCTGCAGGCAATTATGCAGAGGTTATGCATAACATCATGACGCAGGCTTCACGTTGAAAATCTAACCTCATGATTAAAAACCCTTAATCACAAAACTCGCTACAACTTCACAATTTACTACTTTGGTAATTTGCTATTAAAACTCATAATTATTTATTAATTTACGTTAAGTCCAAAATAATTAATTATCATTACTGAATAGCCATTCTTACAGTTCTAATTACTCCTTTTAAATCAACCGCATGACTAAATATGCCAAAGAATTAATGTCTACAAAACAATAACAACTTCAAATAATACGACCCGATCATGCTTAGCTATTCATTCGCAAATAATAGCATTTTAATCATTATCTGATGTGAATCATGCAATTAAAAACAAACCACTCAATATCCATTTTCGCGTGAGCAATATCACAATACAGATTATTTAACCGCCTAGTATGAACCACGAAATCAATTGAGCTAAGCCGCCATGCAAATAAATACCCAGCATGGTCAAGCCCTTTTTATTCTGAAAAACAGTTAAAGGAATAATTATGGAAAAGCATTACGTCGGTTCTGAAATTGGTCAATTGCGTAGCGTTATGCTGCACCGCCCAAATTTAAGTCTTAAACGTTTAACCCCGTCAAACTGTCAGGAGCTGTTATTCGATGATGTGCTCTCGGTGGAACGGGCGGGCGAGGAGCATGACATATTCGCAAACACGCTGCGTGAGCAGGGTGTGGAAGTCCTGCTGTTGACCGACCTTCTTACCCAAACGCTTGATATTGCAGACGCAAAATCCTGGCTACTGGAAACACAAATCTCGGATTATCGCCTCGGGCCAACCTTTGCCGGCGACGTGCGCGGCTGGCTGGCAGATATGCCGCACCGCGAATTGGCGCGTCGGTTAAGCGGAGGATTAACCTACGGTGAAATTCCAGCAGCGATTAAAAATATGGTCGTCGATACCCACACGGCGAATGATTTTATTATGAAGCCGCTGCCAAACCATTTATTTACGCGTGATACCTCCTGCTGGATTTATAACGGCGTATCAATCAACCCAATGGCTAAACCGGCCCGCCAGCGTGAAACCAATAACCTCCGTGCTATTTATCGCTGGCATCCGGCCTTTGCCGATGGCGATTTTATTAAGTATTTCGGTGATGAAAACATTAATTACGATCACGCGACGTTAGAAGGCGGTGACGTATTAGTGATTGGGCGCGGCGCGGTATTAATTGGCATGTCTGAACGCACCACGCCGCAGGGCGTGGAGTTCCTCGCCAATAGCCTGTTTAAACACCGCCAGGCCGAACGCGTGATCGCCGTTGAGCTGCCAAAACACCGCTCCTGCATGCACCTCGATACCGTCATGACCCACATCGACGTCGACACCTTTTCCGTTTACCCGGAAGTGGTGCGTAAAGATGCCCAGTGCTGGACGCTCACCCCGGACGGACGCGGCGGCCTGCTGCGCACGCAAGAGACCGACCTGCTGCACGCCATCGAAAAAGCCCTCGGCATTAACCACGTTCGCCTGATCACCACCGGCGGCGATGCCTTTGAAGCCGAGCGCGAGCAGTGGAACGACGCCAACAACGTGCTGACTATTCGCCCCGGCGTGGTGATCGGCTACGAGCGCAACGTCTGGACCAACGAGAAATACGACAAAGCGGGCATCACCGTGCTGCCGATCCCGGGTGACGAGCTGGGGCGAGGTCGCGGCGGCGCGCGCTGCATGAGCTGTCCGCTGGAACGCGACGGAATTTAAAGGAGCCATCATGGAAAGAAAACCCACTCTGGTTGTGGCGCTCGGCGGTAACGCGCTGTTGAAACGCGGTGAACCGCTGGAGGCGGAGATCCAGCGTCAGAACATCGAGCTGGCCGCCCGCACCATCGCCGGATTAACGGAGCAGTGGCGCGTGGTGCTGGTTCACGGCAACGGGCCACAGGTTGGACTGCTGGCCTTACAGAACAGCGCTTACGACAAAGTCACGCCCTATCCGCTGGACATCCTCGGTGCCGAAAGCCAGGGAATGATTGGCTACATGCTCCAGCAGGCGCTGAAAAACAACCTGCCGCAGCGCGAGGTCAGCGTCCTGCTTACCCAGGTGGAAGTGGATGCCACCGACCCGGCGTTTGCTAACCCAACCAAGTATATCGGCCCGGTGTACAGCGAAGCGCAAGCCAATGCGCTGCAGGCAGAAAAAGGCTGGGTATTCAAGGCCGACGGCAGCTTCTTCCGTCGCGTGGTGCCTTCCCCCCAGCCGAAACGCATTGTCGAGAGCGACGCCATCACGGCGCTCATTCAGCGCGACCACCTGGTGATTTGCAACGGCGGCGGCGGCGTGCCGGTGGTGGAAAACGCCAGCGGCTACCACGGCATTGAGGCGGTGATCGACAAAGATCTCTCCGCCGCCCTGCTCGCCCGCCAGATAGAGGCCGATGCCCTGCTGATCCTGACCGATGCCGACGCGGTTTACCTCGACTGGGGCAAACCGACCCAGCGCCCGCTGGCGCAGGTCACGCCGGAACTGCTCAGAGATATGCAATTCGATGCCGGATCGATGGGACCGAAAGTGGCGGCCTGCCGCGAGTTTGTTGAAGCCTGCAACGGTATCGCCGGGATCGGCGCGCTGGCGGACGGCGCGGAAATTTTGGCCGGAGAGAAAGGCACGTTGATTCGTAACTGAGCACACTCTCCCCTCACCCTAACCCTCTCCCCAAAGGAGAGAGGGGACGATTACACCCTCTTCCCTTTGGGGAGAGGGCTGGGGTGAGGGGTAAGGTCTTAGACATTCATTTAAAAAGGATTTACCCATGACCATTAATCTGAAAAACCGCAATTTCCTCAAGCTGCTGGACTACACCCCAACTGAAATCCAGTACCTGATCGACCTCGCCATTGAGCTGAAGGCCGCCAAAAAAGCCGGGCGCGAAAAGCAAACCCTGGTCGGGAAAAACATCGCCCTGATTTTTGAAAAAACCTCCACCCGCACCCGCTGCGCCTTTGAAGTAGGCGCATTTGACCAGGGCGCACAGGTGACCTACCTCGGCCCAAGCGGCTCGCAGATTGGCCATAAAGAGTCGATGAAAGATACCGCCCGCGTGCTGGGCCGCATGTACGACGGCATAGAGTATCGCGGCTACGGCCAGGCGATTGTTGAAGAGCTGGGTGAATACGCGGGTGTACCGGTGTGGAACGGTCTGACCGACGAGTTCCACCCTACCCAAATCCTCGCCGATCTGATGACCATGCTGGAGCACGCGCCGGGCAAAACCTTGCCGGAGCTGACCTTTGCCTACCTCGGCGACGCGCGCAACAACATGGGTAACTCCCTGATGGTGGGCGCAGCCAAAATGGGGATGGATATCCGCCTCGTCGCGCCGAAATCCTTCTGGCCGGAAGCCGGGCTGGTTGAGCAGTGCCGCGCCATCGCCAAAGAGACCGGGGCACGCATCACCCTCACCGACGACGTAGAAGAAGGGGTTCACGGCACGGATTTCCTCTACACCGATGTGTGGGTGTCGATGGGAGAGCCGAAAGAAGCCTGGGCCGAGCGCGTCAGCCTGATGACGCCGTATCAAATCAACGCGGAGGTCATGAAGGCCACCGGCAACCCGGACGTCAAGTTCATGCACTGTCTGCCCGCATTCCACAACGAACACACCAAAGTGGGCCGCGAAATCGAAATGGCGTACGGCCTGAAAGGGCTGGAAGTGACGGAAGAGGTCTTTGAATCACCGAACTCCATCGTCTTCGACGAAGCAGAAAACCGCATGCACACCATTAAAGCGGTCATGGTGGCGACACTCGGCGACTAATCACCGCCCGGCGCGCCACGGGGCGTGCCGGGTTCAGGAGAACATCATGGGCAAGTTCAAGTTTCCCTCCGCTTACACCATTCTCTTTTTTCTGATTGCCGTCGTTGCGGCGCTAAGTTGGGTCGTACCTGCCGGTCAGTACCAGATGGCGATGAATGAAACCCTCGGCAAAGAAGTGCCTATCGCCGGAACCTACGCGCAGGTGGCCGCGCATCCGCAGGGGATCATCTCTGTGCTGATGGCGCCGATCGCCGGGTTGTACGATCCGGTGTCCGGCCAGGCCGGTGCGATCGACGTGGCGCTGTTTATTCTGATCATCGGGGGATTCCTTGGGATCGTCACCAAAACCGGCGCGATTGACGCCGGGATCGAACGCGTCACCACGCGATTACGCGGGCGCGAGGAGTGGATGATCCCGATCCTGATGGCGCTGTTTGCCGCAGGCGGAACCATCTATGGGATGGCCGAAGAGTCGCTGCCTTTCTATACCCTGCTCGTTCCGGTCATGCTGGCCGCCCGTTTTGACCCGGTGGTCGCGGCATCCACGGTACTGCTCGGCGCGGGGATCGGTACGCTCGGATCCACCATCAATCCGTTTGCCACGGTCATCGCCGCCAACGCGGCGGGTATCCCCTTCACCAACGGCATTGGACTGCGCGTGGCGCTGCTGGTGATAGGCTGGATCATCTGCGTTGTCTGGGTGATGCGCTACGCCCGTAAGGTTCGCAAGGATCCGTCACTCTCTCTCGTCGCGGACAAACAGGAGGAGAACCTCGCCCACTTCCTGGGTAACAAAGGCGCGCAGTCTTTGGAATTTACTCCGGTACGCAAAATCATTCTGGTGATTTTCGCTCTTGCCTTCGCGGTCATGATTTACGGCGTGGCGGTGTTGGGCTGGTGGATGGCAGAGATCTCGACGGTATTCCTGGCCAGCGCCATTATCGTCGGCCTGATTGACCGCATGAGCGAAGAGGAACTGACGTCTACCTTTATCAACGGTGCGCGAGATTTGCTGGGCGTCGCGCTGATTATCGGCATCGCGCGCGGTATCGTAGTGATTATGGATAAAGGCATGATTACCCACACCATTTTGCACAGCGCCGAGGAGCTGGTCAGCGGGTTATCCACGGTCGTGTTTATTAACGTGATGTACTGGCTGGAGGTGGTGTTGTCATTTCTTGTTCCTTCTTCATCCGGCCTGGCCGTTCTGACGATGCCGATCATGGCACCGCTTGCAGATTTCGCTAACGTCAACCGCGACCTGGTGGTCACCGCGTACCAGTCGGCCTCCGGCATTGTTAACCTGGTCACCCCCACTTCTGCCGTCGTGATGGGCGGGCTGGCTATCGCGCGCGTGCCTTACGTGCGCTACCTGAAATGGGTTGCACCGCTGCTGGGGATTTTGACGGTGGTGATTATGGCGGCGCTAAGCCTGGGTGCCTTGATGTAATTTGCCGGATGGCACTGTGCACATCCGGCCTCTGGATCGGTGCGGTGCCACCGGTTATTTCGGGAATTGATGAGATAAATATGATGGATTACGAAGAGTACTCTCCCAAAGAACAGCTGCAGCTAACGGTTTGCCAGCGTCTGATCGCCGAAAAACGTTATCTCTCCCAGGAAGAGATCCGCCGCGATTTGCAGGAGCATGGTTTTGAAACCATCAGCCAGTCCACCGTGTCGCGTCTGCTCAAATTACTCGGCGTCATAAAAATTCGAAATGCAAAAGGGCTAAAGATTTATTCGCTGAATCCCCAACTGCGGCCTGCTCCTGATGCCGCGCGTACCGTTTCCGAAATGGTGGTCAGCGTGGAACACAATAGCGAGTTTATCCTTATCCACACCGTGGCCGGGTATGGCCGTGCGGTGGCGCGTATTCTGGATTATCACCAGTTACCGGAAATTTTAGGCGTGGTTGCCGGAAGCAGTATTGTCTGGGTCGCGCCCCGGGTGGTGAAACGTACCGCGCTGGTGCATAAGCAAATTAATTATCTACTCAGAACGCATTAATATTCAAAAAGAACCGTTTGCATTGAGTAAAGCGTGCATTAAATCGCTTGATCCGAAAATCGGGGTGCGTATAATGCCCGACAATTTGCCGGGAGGAAGCATGGTCAAGCGTGTACGACAGAGTGTCTTACCGCGTCTGAAATCAGACGCTGGCTTGCCGTTTTTTTCCCGCTGCGTAAACCTATTCCCAGAGCCCCTCATTTGAGGGGCTTTTTTTTGCCCGGCGTCAGGAGATAAACATGAACCCGCTTTATCAAAAACACATCATTTCCATAAACGACCTCAACCGCGAAGAGCTGGAACTGGTGCTGGAAACCGCGGCGAAACTGAAGGCCAATCCACAGCCAGAGCTGCTGAAGCACAAGGTGATTGCGAGCTGCTTCTTCGAAGCCTCGACCCGTACCCGCCTCTCCTTTGAAACCTCCATGCACCGCCTGGGCGCTAGCGTGGTGGGCTTCTCAGACAGCAGCAACACGTCGCTGGGCAAAAAAGGCGAAACCCTGGCGGATACCATTTCCGTTATCAGCTCCTACGTTGACGCCATCGTTATGCGTCATCCGCAGGAAGGCGCGTCGCGTCTGGCGACCGAGTTTTCTGGCGGCATTCCGATACTGAACGCCGGGGACGGTGCGAACCAGCACCCGACCCAGACCCTGCTGGATCTGTTCACCATTCAGGAAACCCAAGGCACGCTTGAGAACCTGAACATCGCCATGGTCGGGGACCTGAAATATGGCCGTACCGTCCACTCGCTGACCCAGGCGCTGGCGAAATTTAACGGCAACCGCTTCTTCTTCATCGCCCCGGACGCGCTGGCGATGCCGCAGTACATTCTCGACATGCTGGACGAAAAAGGCATTCAGTGGAGCCTGCACGCCAGTATCGAAGAGGTAATGAATAACGCCGATATCCTGTACATGACGCGCGTGCAGAAAGAGCGTCTGGACCCGTCCGAGTACGCCAACGTGAAGGCGCAGTTTGTGCTGCGCGCCAGCGACCTTGAAGGCGCGCGTGACAACATGAAGGTTCTGCATCCGCTGCCGCGTATTGATGAGATCAACACCGATGTCGATAAAACGCCGCATGCCTGGTACTTCCAGCAGGCCGGGAACGGCATCTTCGCTCGCCAGGCACTGCTGGCACTGGTTCTGAATCGCGAATTAGCTCTGTAAGGGGAGACGACAATGACACACGATAACAAACTCCAGGTTGAAGCCATTAAGCGTGGCACCGTGATTGACCACATCCCTGCGCAGGTAGGTTTTAAGCTGCTGACGTTATTTAAACTGACCGAAACCGACCAGCGCATCACCATCGGCCTGAACCTGCCGTCGGGTGAAATGGGCCGTAAAGATTTAATCAAAATCGAGAACACCTTCCTGACCGATGAGCAGGTCAACCAGCTGGCGCTGTACGCGCCGGAGGCCACGGTTAACCGCATCGACGATTATGACGTGGTGGGAAAATCCCGTCCGAGCCTGCCGGAGCGCATTGAAAGCGTGCTGATCTGTCCGAACAGCAACTGCATCAGCCATGCAGAGCCGGTTTCATCCAGTTTTGCAGTGAAAAAACGCGCTAATGACATCGCGCTCAAATGCAAATACTGTGAAAAAGAGTTTTCTCATTATGTGGTGCTGGCCAACTAATTGAGGTTGGTAATGAAATCCCGGCTGTTATAATGGCCGGGAACATTCTTAACGCTGTTATTCTGGAGAAAACATGACCAAAGTACTCGCGACGGAAAATGCACCAGCGGCTATCGGCCCATACGTTCAGGGCGTTGATCTGGGCAGCATGATCATCACCTCTGGCCAGATCCCGGTGAACCCGAAAACCGGTGAAGTGCCGGCAGACGTAGCGGCTCAGGCGCGCCAGTCGCTGGAAAACGTCCAGGCTATCGTTGAATCTGCGGGCCTTAAGGTGGGCGATATCGTGAAAACCACCGTTTTCGTCAAAGATCTGAACGATTTCGCGACCGTTAACGCTACCTACGAAGCTTTCTTCAACGAGCACAATGCGACCTTCCCGGCGCGCTCCTGCGTTGAAGTGGCGCGTCTGCCAAAAGACGTGAAAATTGAAATCGAAGCGATTGCCGTACGTCGCTAATTTATTTCAATTAATAACAGGCGGCTGCGGCTGCCTTTTTTATTTCGGCTAATTTTATCCTCGGGATAAAATGACAGCCCCAGCCCTCCATTAATAGACTGCCGCTGCCTTGTAATCATCTATTAAATGGATCAAGAATGAAACTTTCAAAAATTGCACTTGCCGTTGCAACATTAACCGTTGCTTCTTCCGCACTTGCTCACGGGTATATTGAATCTCCAGCCAGCCGTGCCTATATGTGCAAGCTTGGCCAAAATATCGATTGTGGTACTGTACAATATGAACCACAGAGCGTTGAGAAAACCTCCGGCTTCCCAACGGGCGCCATGCCGCCAGACGGCCAACTCGCCAGCGCAGGCATCTCCCAGTATTCACAGCTTGATAAACAGAGCCTGAATGCCTGGACAAAAACGCCAATGACCGCAGGCCCGCATGAATTTGTTTGGTATCATACTGCGCCACATAAAACCACCAACTGGCGTTATTACATGACCAAACAGAATTGGGATCCAAATAAACCGCTGACCCGCGATCAATTTGAATCAACACCATTCTGTACTATCAACGGAAATAACCAGGCGCCTGCCGCGCGTCAGGGCATGAATTGTAATGTTCCTGAACGCACCGGTTATCAGGTTATTTACGGGGTATGGGAAATTGCCGATACTTCAAATAGCTTCTACCAGGCGATTGACGTTGACTTCGGCAATGGCGGTAACGTCACGCCAGACGAAACGCCAGCCGTGGTGTCTGAATGGAGCAAAACCCTGAGCGGTCAGGTTGCCGGTAATAACCTGAACGCGGGCGATAAAGTCATCGCTCGTTTCTTCGATGCAAACGGCGAAGTTATCGCGATGCGTACCGAAATGACCATTGCGTCCGCAGAACAGGGTGATGCGAACCAGTGGTCTTACGATCTGGCGCAGAAAATCAACACCGCGCAGAGCGATGTGCGCGTTGGCGTGAAGGATGAAAGCGGCAACATCAGCCCGGTTCATGGCGCAAATACGGTCTACGTTAAAGACGGCAGCACGCTGAAGTCTGTGGCTGTCTCTTATGAAGAGCAAAAAGCCGAAGTGAACGAAACCATCGCGGTTTCTAACCTGCAGTACAGCAAAATTGAGCACGGCAATGCCACGGTTACCTTCCACGTGAATACTCACGGCAACGTGAATTTTGAAGCCCACGTGATGAACCATCACGGTGCTGAAAAAGGGTATATGAAGCAGGACATGAACGGCGTTAATCAGGACGTCACCATGACCCTGAACGACGTTGAAGCCGGTCACCACATGCTGAAATACTACGCCACCAACAAAGACGGCACCCTGTTCGCACAGGATGTTCTGAACCTGATGCTGGAAGGCGACGCCGCGACGGGTGATACCGGTCATCATGACTTCAGCTTCCCGGACAACATCGCGTCGTACAAAGCGGGCACCGTTGTGCTGCAGCCTAAAGACGGTAAGACCTACGAATGTAAGCCTTTCCCGTACAGCGGCTACTGCGTGCAGTGGAGCCAGTATGCTAACCAGTATGAGCCAGGCGTTGGCGCACACTGGAAAGAGGCATGGGTGTTGAAGAACTGAGTGATTTGAACCCCTCGCCCCTTACCCCACCCCCTTCCCCAATACGGAAGAGGGATAGGGTGAGGGGTGTTTTTTTACTGATTTCGCGTCGCGCGCAGCAGCGTCTCCAGCGGATAAACCGCCGCAATCACCACTTCATCCTGAATGTTTGCCGCGCTATCCAGCTCGTGTTGAATCGACGCAATCTCTTTGTCATCCAGCGTGCCCTGACGCGCCACCAGGTCCGTCAGCCTCAGTCCGATTGACGCCAGCTTATCCACCTCCTGAATCACCGGCTTAATGGCCTTCAGCTGATAGCTGTTTTCGCTAAGCGCCAGCGCATCGCCGGTATTGCTCTGCCAACGGTTAAAGACGTGACGCAGCGCGTCGGCACTTTCCGTGTCTTCCGCATCGCTGACCAGGCGATCGACCCATTTATTCATCTGCCGCACGGTAGCGCTTTCAGCGTTGAGGGCATCGGCAAAACGGTTGAGCGGCTCAAACTGATGGTAATGTCCGGCCTGGAACTTCAGGTGCTGACGGGTGTAATACTGCGCGGGCTCGATAGCCTGGGCGAGGATCTGCAGCGGCAGCGTGTCCGCGTTGTTGGCAAGACGCGTAAACTGCACCAGCTGCTGGGTATGCTGCTGCAGCCCGACCGATACCGTTGACCAGCTGTCCATCGCCTGCAGGCGGGTGTACATGTTGTCGACATCGTTCACGTCCTGCGCCGACCACAGGCGCTCTGCCACCGCAAAGGCACGCGGCCACAGGCGGATATCCAGCACCGGTGCGACCACGTTTTCCGCCCACAGCGCCGCCTCACCGCCGAGCAGGTTGACCTGATTCGCACTCTCCGGCACCACCGGCGGCGTGCCTTTCGGTACCTCATCAAGGCGCTTGCCGCCGATCGGATAGCGGGCATTACCCACCAGGAAATAGCCGCTCAGTTTGTCGTCGGAAACATTCACCACCGGACGTGTTTCACCCATCCAGGTATCGACGGTGAAGGTGACTTGGTTGTCATCACGCCACGCGATATCCTGCACGGCACGACGCGATTTACCGGCAAAATCAATAAAGCCACGCCAGCCGGCATCCCCTTTCACCAGCGTAAAGCTCCCCTCCACCGGCTTGCCCTTCAGGCGCGGCATGGAGAACGCCCAGCTCTGGGCGCTGTCGGTGTCAGAAAGGGTATCCACGCCGTTCAGCCCCTGCGGCACAATTTCATTGCGATAGTGGTAGGCGGTGGACTGGGGCTGATCAAGATAGAAGCCCGTTGAGAGAATGCCTTTGTAGCCGTTCTGCGCCACCTGTCCCAGCGCATCCTGCCCCTGCCAGGATTGGATCAAAATGCTTTTTGGCAGATCCGGGTGGTAGATTTCGTCCCAGCCGACCATCTGCCGACGGTGTTTTTCGAGGATCGTTTCCAGCTTGCGGTTGAAATACGCCTGCAGCGCATGGCTATCCGCCAGCCTGTTGTCGCGCATAAATTTCTGAATGGCCGCGTTCTCTTTCCACTGGGTATCGTCCACCTCATCCCCGCCGATGTGCAGATACGGATCGGGGAAAATCGCCGCCAGTTCACCGATCATAGCGTCGGCGAAGGCATAGGTTGCCTCTTTTGTCGGGTCCAGCACCGGCTTCAGCACGCCCCAGTGGCGCTCCATTTCATACGGCCCCGGCGCGCTCATCAGCTCGGGGTAGGCAACGGCAATCGCCGATGCGTGGCCCGGCATGTCGATTTCCGGCACGACGCGAATGCCGCGCTCGGCGGCATAACGCACGATCTCGCGCATCTGTTCTGGGGTGTAAAAAAGCCCGTCGCTGGCAAGCTGGGTGAGCTTTGGATAACGCGCCGAGGTAAAGCGCCAGCCCTGATCATCGGTCAGGTGCCAGTGCAGCACGTTGAGTTTTGCCGCCGCCATGCCGTCGATCTGCCGTTTGATATCCGGCAGCGGAAGAAAATGACGCGCCGAATCAAGCAGCAGGCCCCGCCACGGGAAGCGCGGCGCGTCTTCAATCGAGACCCACGGAATTGAGGTATTTTCAGCGCCGTTCTGGACCAGCTGCAGTAAGGTTTCCATTGCCCGCAGCGCGCCGAAGCGGGTGTTGGCGGAGATATTAACGCCGTTGGCGTCCACCGTGAGCGTATAGCTTTCATCGCTATCCGGCAGCGGCTGCGGCTTCACCTTTTTGGCTATCGCAATGCGGATGGTTGGTTTTTCTGGCGTTGCGGCCTGCGGCTGTAGCGTCCAGCCGGTTTGCAGCGCGATGCGCTGGCGTAGGCGGGTGACGGCATCGCCGAGATCGTCGCCGCTGACGCTGACAGAAACCTCATCGTTGAGCACCAGTGCACCCTGGGTTGTCGGGCGTTCAACCTTCGCAGGCCAGGGCATCAGGGGGAGATCGCCTGCCGGGGCGGCAAAGGCGGAAGCGCCGAGCATAAGCCCGGCGGTTAAGAGGCTGTACCGTAACATGAATGTTCCTTATTTGACGGGCCGAAAAAAGGCAAAACATTCTGTTAACATGCGCTCAATTTGTCGTCAAGCAAATGGCATGACGGAGATCACAGGTTGTTGAATTTGGGAGGAAAACCATTCCCCTCACCCCGGCCCTCTCCCCAAGAACAGTCCCCTCTCCCTTCCAGGGAGAGGGTGAGGGTATGTCATTATTACTGCCACCCGTACCGACGCGCATAGAACCCTTTCACCATCTGCGTCAGCACCACATAGCCCGCGAGGATCGCCACCAGCCACGGGAAGTAGCTCAGCGGCAGCGCCTGAAGCTGCAGATAGCTCGCCAGCGGTGAGAACGGCAGCGCGATACCGAGCGCCATCACCACCCCGGTCATGATGATCAGCGGCCATGCGGCACGGCTCTGAATAAACGGAATGCGGCGCGTGCGGATCATATGCACAATCAGCGTTTGCGACAGCAGCCCCACCACGAACCAGCCAGACTGGAACAGCGTTTGATGCTCAGGCGTGTTGGCGTGGAAAACAAACCACATCAGGCAGAAGGTCAGAATGTCGAAGATCGAGCTGATCGGGCCAAAGAACAGCATAAAGCGGCCCAGATCCGACGGGTTCCAGCGCTGTGGCTTCTGGATCTGTTCGTCGTCCACGTTATCAAACGGGATCGCCACCTGCGAGACATCGTACATCAGGTTCTGAATCAACAGGTGCAGCGGCAGCATCGGCAGGAATGGTAAAAATGCGCTCGCCACCAGCACGCTGAAAACGTTACCGAAGTTGGAGCTGGCGGTCATTTTGATGTACTTCAGCATGTTGGCGAAAGTACGACGCCCTTCGATCACCCCCTCTTCCAGCACCATCAGGCTTTTTTCCAGCAGGATGATGTCGGCCGCTTCGCGGGCAATATCCACCGCGCCGTCAACGGAGATGCCAATGTCCGCCGCACGCAGCGCAGGCGCGTCGTTGATACCGTCACCCATAAAGCCCACCACGTGCCCCTCGCGACGCAGCAGGGTCACGATGCGTTCTTTATGCATCGGCGTCAGGCGGGCAAACAGCGTGGTGTGCTGGGCAAGTGCCGCCAGCTCGTCGTCGGACAGGTGCTCAATGTCGCTGCCCACCACCACATCACCCGCATCCAGGCCCACTTCGTGACACACTTTGGCCGCCACCAGCTCGCTATCGCCGGTCAAGATTTTGACGGTGATGCCGCTCGCTTTCAGCGCTTTCAACGCAGGCGCGGTGGTCTCTTTCGGCGGATCGAGGAATGCGATGTAACCTTCGAGGATCAGATCGGATTCATCGATACGCTGATAGTCGCCCACGCGCGCAGGCAGAATTTTGCTGGCGACCGCCACCACGCGTAGCCCCTGACGGTTCAAATTATCCGTCACGCGTTTGATGCGGCGCAGCATGGTGTCGTCCAGCGGAACGATGTCGCCGTTGTAACGCACCTGCGTTGAGACATTGAGGATCTCCTGCAGCGCACCTTTGCAAATCAGCTGATGCACGTCCGGCTGTTCGCTCACGACCACCGACATCCGGCGGCGCTCAAAGTCGAACGGAATTTCATCCACTTTCTGCCAGCGGCCAGAGAGTGTGCGGGCCGACTCTTCATCCACCCCTTCCAGCACGGCAACGTCGAGCAGGTTTTTCAGCCCGGTCTGGTAGTGGCTGTTCAGCCAGGCGCTGTGCAGTACGCGATCGCTGGTTTTGCCAGAGATATCGGTATGGTTTTCCAGCACGATTTTATCCTGGGTCAGCGTGCCGGTTTTATCGGTGCAGAGAATATCCATCGCGCCAAAGTTCTGGATGGCATCAAGGTGTTTGACGATCACTTTCTGTTTCGACAGTTTGACCGCCCCACGCGCCAGCGTGGAGGTGACAATCATCGGCAGCATTTCCGGCGTTAACCCGACAGCCACGGAGAGCGCAAACAGCGCCGCTTCCCACCAATCGCCTTTGGTGTAGCCGTTGATCAGCAGTACGATCGGCGTCATCACCATCATGAAGCGGATCAGCAGCATGCTGACGCGGCCAATGCCTTTCTGGAACGCATTCGGCTCGCTTTCCTGCTCGGTCACGCGCCCGGCAAGCTGCCCAAACCAGGTACTTCCACCGGTCGCCGTGACGATCGCCTGCGCCGTGCCGCTGACAACGGTGGTGCCCATAAAGCACAAGGTATCGCATTCCAGCGGGTTCATCTGCTGCGGGTCGCGGCTACGCGCCACCTTCTCGACCGGCAGGGATTCCCCGGTTAATGACGCTTGCGCCACGAACAGGTCGCGCGCCTGGATAATGCGTAAATCGGCTGGGATCATGTCCCCGGCCGCCAGTTTAACCAGATCGCCCGGCACCAGCTGGTCGATAGGCAGCTCAATCCAGGCATTTTCACCCAGATCGTTAATCACACGCGAAACCGTTGCGGTGTTGCTGACCATCGCTTTCAGGGCATCCGCGGCTTTGGTGGAACGGGCTTCCTGAATAAAGTTGAGCAGCGTGGAGATCCCCACCATCAGGGCGATGACGCCTGCAGCAAACAGGTCTTCGGTTGCATAAGAGATAATGCCCAGCACGGTCAGCAGCAGGTTGAACGGGTTGCGGTAGCAGAGCCACAGATGCACCCACCACGGGGACGGTTTTTGCGCCGGAATTTGGTTGTCGCCATGCACCGCGCGGATTTTGTCGACTTCCGACGCGTTCAGCCCTTCCGGGTGGCCGCCGAAAGCGCGCCAGACTTCGTTTTCATCCATCGCCGCGACGTTCAGGCAGCGTTCGGTCAGGGAAGCAGGAATGGCTGCGCCCGCCAGGTTTTTGGCGTTTGGCAGCGGGTCGCGCTCAGTCAGGCGACGTGGCAGATGGCGGCTGAGCAAGACTTGCAGCTGCCGGGTGATATTTTTCAGCATAATAAACTCTCCTGCGCAGGCAAAAAGCGAACGCAGCGTTACCTTCAGACACGGTCAATCCGTACCTGGTGGCACTTAAATTATTAGCAGAAACGAACAGATCGTTGCTGCCTCACGCCGGTGAGACAGCAAAAGGCTGGCTTACCGGATAGAAAGATCTCTCCCGTTCAGGAGAGGTGTGGGATCGGGATCCATTTAGCCTCCGGTAAGTAAAATTGGGGTGTCGCCGCGCAGTATAAGGATTTAACCATATCGTTTGTGGCGATTCGGGCGGTATTATAACCCCACGCAAATAAACCGAACGTAAACCAGACTTTTGCCCATAGCGAAATTGTACGAGGGCATTAGGCTCAATTGATTAATTTATCGTTGTTACAGGGAATACAGCATGCAGAACCGCCTTACGATTAAAGACATCGCGCGTTTAAGCGGCGTGGGGAAATCCACCGTGTCGCGCGTGCTGAACAATGAAAGCGGTGTCAGCGAACGCACACGCGAGCGCGTCGAAGCGGTGATGAATCAGCACGGATTCTCCCCCTCACGTTCCGCACGCGCCATGCGTGGGCAGAGTGACAAAGTAGTGGCGATTATTGTCTCGCGTCTGGATTCCCTCTCTGAAAACCTCGCCGTGCAGACCATGCTGCCCGCTTTCTATGAACAGGGTTATGACCCGATCATGATGGAAAGCCAGTTCTCCCCGCAGATGGTTGAGGAGCACCTGGGTATGCTGCAGCGACGCAACATTGATGGTGTGGTGTTGTTTGGTTTTACCGGCATTAAAGAAGAGATGCTGAAGCCGTGGCAGCCCTCGCTGGTGCTGCTGGCTCGTGATGCCAACGGCTTTGCCTCTGTCTGCTACGACGACGAAGGCGCGATCGTCACCCTGATGCAGCGCCTGTATGATAAAGGGCATCGCCACATTAGTTACCTCGGCGTGCCGCACGCGGACATCACCACCGGTAAACGTCGTCATGAAGCCTACCTGGCATTTTGCAAACAGCACAACCTCCCCGCCGTGGCCTCTCTGCCCGGGCTGGGTATGAAACAGGGTTACGAGCAGGTCGCCAGCGTGCTGACGCCACACACCACGGCGCTGGTCTGCGCCACCGATACCCTGGCGTTGGGCGCGAGCAAATATCTCCAGGAACAACGCATCGACGGCTTACAGGTGGCGAGCGTAGGAAGCACGCCGCTCATGAAGTTCCTGCATCCGGAGATTATCACCGTCGATCCCGGCTACGCCGAGTCTGGCCGCCAGGCGGCTGCACAGCTGATCGAGCAGATCAACGGGCGTAGCGAGCCGCGTCAGATCGTCATTCCGGCTCACCTTTCTTAGCCCTTTTGGAATTATGCATAAGAGCGCTCGTTCCATGAATCACAGTGTGGATACCAATACTGGGTAGCGTTACGTTTCACCATTTCACATAACGGCCAAAAATAATCATTACGACAATGAAGAAAAGGCCTATTGGCCAGATTGGGTTTCCTGGAAAGAAATGAGACTGAATCAGGGCAAATAAAAGGGTTAACGCGGTTGGGCCGTAAGTTGAAAAGAAGATTCGTCCCTGCCAGCGTCAAAAACGGATGATCTCGCTGTTTTCGTACATAGCTGCTCCATGCTTATTTCACCAAAGTGAAGGCGAGCCTAAGCCTGAACCCTGTGTTGATGTTCCAACCCGATCGCGTTTAAGACCTGTTGCTTCATTTTTAAGATAATGGCTCGGTATGTCTAACAACTTTAAATACTAAGCGCATATACCCTAAATAGTTTGAGTTGCATGAAGGCGGCAAGGGAGTGAATCCCTGGGAGCTTACATAAGTAAGTGACCGGGTGAACGAGTGCAGCCAACGCACAGGCAACTTGAAGTATGACGGATATAAACATCCCTGATAGTTTTGTATCTCTCTACACCTTCTATTCGGATTATTGTGATCTTCGCCTGATTTCGGGAACGTTCCCATTTCCGTCGTCACGCTGAAGGAGTAGGCTTGCGCTCAGGTCATTACCCCTTCAATCAGTCATGAGGTTTCATGATGAGTAAAGTCAAACAAGACGATATCGATCAGCTGATCGTTCTGGTGGGCGGTCGCGAAAACATCGCGACGGTCAGCCACTGTATTACCCGCCTGCGCTTCGTGTTGAACGATCCGGCCAAAGCCAACCCGAAAGCCATCGAAGAACTTCGCATGGTCAAAGGCTGCTTCACCAATGCCGGCCAGTTTCAGGTCGTTATTGGTACCGAAGTGGGCGATTACTATCAGGCTCTGCTGGCGACCACCGGGCACTCTTCCGCCGATAAAGAGCAGGCAAAGAAAGCCGCGCGCCAGAATATGAAATGGCACGAGCAGCTGATTTCTCACTTTGCGGAGATCTTCTTCCCCCTGCTGCCAGCACTGATCAGCGGGGGCTTGATTTTAGGTTTCCGTAACGTCATTGGCGATGTGCCGATGAGCGACGGCAAAACCCTGGCGCAGATGTACCCTGCTTTGCAGAGCATCTATGACTTCCTGTGGCTGATTGGTGAAGCAATCTTCTTCTATCTGCCGGTCGGGATTTGCTGGTCAGCAGTGCGCAAGATGGGCGGCACGCCGATCCTGGGTATCGTGCTGGGCGTGACGCTGGTCTCTCCGCAGTTAATGAACGCTTACTTACTTGGTCAACAGGTTCCGGAAGTGTGGAACTTTGGCCTGTTTACCATCGCGAAAGTGGGCTATCAGGCGCAGGTGATCCCCGCCTTGCTGGCCGGTCTGGCGCTGGGCTTTATCGAAACTCGCCTGAAACGCATCGTGCCGGACTACCTTTACCTGGTGGTCGTGCCGGTCTGTTCACTGATTATTGCCGTGTTCCTCGCACACGCCTTTATCGGCCCGTTTGGCCGCATGATCGGCGACGGCGTAGCCTTCGCGGTTCGCCATCTGATGACCGGCAGCTTCGCGCCAATTGGTGCCGCGCTGTTCGGCTTCCTGTACGCCCCACTGGTGATCACCGGCGTACACCAGACCACGCTGGCGATTGATATGCAGATGATTCAAAGCCTGGGCGGTACGCCGGTGTGGCCAATCATTGCCCTGTCTAACATTGCGCAAGCTTCTGCGGTTACCGGCATCATCATCGTTAGCCGCAAACACAATGAACGTGAAATCTCCGTCCCGGCGGCCATCTCCGCGTACCTCGGCGTGACCGAGCCGGCGATGTACGGGATCAACCTGAAATACCGCTTCCCGATGCTCTGCGCGATGATCGGGTCTGGTCTGGCGGGTCTGGTCTGTGGCCTGAACGGCGTGATGGCGAACGGCATCGGCGTCGGCGGCCTGCCGGGTATTCTCTCCATCCAGCCCGCTTTCTGGCAGATCTTTGCACTGGCGATGGCCATCGCGATTATCGTCCCAATGGCGCTCACCACCGTGGTTTACCAGCGTAAGTTCCGTCAGGGCTCGCTGCAGATTGTTTAAATCCCTCTTTCGGGGCGCAATTGCGCCCCTTCGCATTTGCAGGAACACACTATGAATACCCTTCCTCACTGGTGGCAGAACGGTGTCATCTATCAGATTTACCCAAAGAGTTTCCAGGACACCACCGGGCGCGGTACCGGTGATTTACGCGGCGTGACCCAGCGCCTCGATTACCTGAAAACCCTCGGCATTGACGCCATCTGGTTAACGCCTTTTTATATCTCCCCGCAGGTCGATAACGGCTATGACGTGGCGAATTATACCGCCATCGATCCCGCCTACGGCACGCTGGATGACTTTGACGAGCTGGTCGCCCGGGCGCACGAACGCGGGATCCGCATCGTGCTCGATATGGTACTGAACCACACCTCAACGCAGCACGCCTGGTTCCGCGAATCGCTGAACAAAGAGAGCCCGTATCGCCCGTTTTACATTTGGCTCGACGGCACCCCAGAGCAGCTTCCGAACAACTGGCGCTCCAAGTTTGGCGGCAACGCCTGGCGCTGGCACGCCGAGAGCGAGCAGTATTATCTGCACCTGTTTGCCCCCGAGCAGGCGGATCTCAACTGGGAAAACCCGGCAGTACGCGCGGAGCTGAAGAAGGTCTGTGAATTTTGGGCTGACCGGGGCGTAGACGGCTTACGTCTCGACGTGATTAACCTGATTTCGAAAGATCAGGATTTCCCGGACGACCACATCGGCGATGGCCGTCGCTTCTACACCGACGGGCCGCGCGTGCATGAATATTTGCAGGAGATGAGCCGCGACGTCTTTACTCCGCGCAATCTGATGACAGTGGGAGAGATGTCCTCGACCTCGCTGGAAAACTGCCAGCAGTACGCCTCCCTCGACGGGAGCGAGCTGTCGATGACCTTCAACTTCCACCACCTGAAGGTGGACTACCCCAACGGCGAAAAATGGACGAAGGCGCAGCCGGACTATGTGGCACTGAAAACCCTCTTTAGCCACTGGCAGCAAGGGATGCACAACAAAGCCTGGAACGCGCTGTTCTGGTGTAACCACGACCAACCGCGCATTGTTTCCCGCTTTGGTGACGAAGGTGAGTACCGTACCCCGGCCGCGAAAATGCTCGCCATGGTGCTACACGGAATGCAGGGCACGCCGTACATCTATCAGGGTGAAGAAATTGGCATGACCAACCCGCACTTCAGCCGGATTACCGATTATCGCGATGTGGAAAGCCTGAACATGTTCGCCGAACTGCGGGCAAACGGCCGCGATCCGGATGAATTACTGGCGATTCTGGCGAGCAAATCTCGCGATAATGGGCGCACGCCGATGCAGTGGGATGCTTCGCACAACGCGGGCTTTACCGGGGGAGAACCGTGGATAGGCGTCTGTGACAACTACGAAACGGTGAACGCCCGCGCGGCGCTGGATGACCCGGACTCGGTGTTTTACACCTATCAGTCGCTGATCGGTCTGCGCAAAACGCTGCCGGTGCTGACGTGGGGCGATTATCAGGATCTGCTGCCGGAGCATCCTTCTCTGTGGTGCTATCGCCGTCAGTGGCAGGGGCAGACCCTGATTGTGGCGGCGAACCTGAGCCGTGAACCTCAGACGTGGCAGTCAGACCTCCTCAATGGCGACATAGAGGCGGTCATGAGTAACTACCCTTCACCGCAAAAAACGACGCTACGCCCGTTTGAAGCCGTCTGGTGGTTACTGCCGTAATCTCCCCGCCGGGTGCGCACCCGCACCCGGTTTATTTTGCTGTTTTTGTTGAATAATTAATCAGAATTTTCTCGCCTCTATTTACAATCGCTGAAGCGCCCGCCGTTTGTACTCTCGTCTTTTTACTTTGTTCTGAATCAAAAAAAACGCAAACATGTTTGATGCAAATCACTATATGTAGCATTTAAAATGCAGGCCAACCCAACATATTGTATTTATCGTCTACTATTCCAACAACAAGACGGCGAGTCAGCTCTCCGGAATTGTGGATAACATGTGTTGGGAACGAGGGAAGTCTCTGCGCTGGCTGGCAATAACGCCGGTGAATACTTCTCCGCCTCTGTGGATAACCTGTTTTTAAAAATGGAGTGATCATGACACCGCATGTGATGAAACGTGATGGCTGTAAAGTGCCGTTTAAATCAGAGCGCATCAAAGAAGCCATTCTGCGTGCAGCTAAAGCAGCGGGAGTCGATGACGCAGATTACTGCGCCACCGTCGCAGAAATCGTTAGCAGCCAGATGAATGAACGCAGCCAGGTGGATATCAACGATATCCAGACTGCGGTTGAAAACCAGCTGATGTCTGGCCCCTACAAACAGCTGGCGCGTGCCTACATTGAGTATCGCCACGACCGTGACGTCCAGCGTGAGAAACGCGGTCGCCTGAACCAGGAGATTCGTGGCCTGGTAGAGCAAACCAACTCTGCATTGCTCAATGAAAACGCCAATAAAGACAGTAAAGTGATCCCGACCCAGCGCGACCTGCTCGCCGGGATTGTTGCCAAGCACTACGCCCGCCAGCACCTGCTGCCGCGTGACGTGGTGTCTGCGCACGAGCGCGGTGAGATCCACTACCACGATCTCGACTACTCGCCGTTCTTCCCGATGTTCAACTGCATGCTGATCGACCTGAAAGGCATGCTGACCCACGGCTTTAAAATGGGTAACGCCGAGATAGAACCGCCAAAATCAATCTCCACGGCCACCGCGGTCACGGCGCAGATTATCGCCCAGGTCGCCAGCCACATTTACGGCGGCACCACCATTAACCGTATTGATGAAGTGCTGGCGCCGTTCGTCACCGCCAGCTTTAACAAGCATCGTCAGACGGCGGAAGAGTGGCAGATCCCGGATGCGGAAGGTTATGCCCATTCCCGCACCGAAAAAGAGTGTTACGACGCGTTCCAGTCACTGGAATACGAAGTGAATACGCTGCATACCGCCAACGGCCAGACGCCGTTTGTCACCTTCGGTTTTGGCCTGGGCACCTGCTGGGAATCACGTCTTATCCAGCAGTCCATTCTGCGTAACCGTATTTCTGGTCTGGGCAAAAACCGCAAAACCGCGGTGTTCCCAAAACTGGTGTTCGCCATCCGCGACGGCCTGAATCACAAGTTTGGCGATCCCAACTATGACATCAAACAGCTGGCGCTGGAGTGCGCCAGCAAGCGCATGTATCCGGACATCCTGAACTACGACCAGGTTGTCAAAGTGACCGGTTCGTTTAAAACGCCAATGGGGTGTCGCAGCTTCCTCGGCGTATACGAGGATGAAAACGGCGAGCAGATCCACGACGGGCGTAACAACCTGGGCGTGATCAGCCTGAACCTGCCGCGCATCGCGCTGGAAGCCAACGGCAATGAAGACGCGTTCTGGACGCTGCTGGACGAGCGCCTGCAATTGGCACGTAAAGCGCTGATGACGCGTATTGCCCGCCTTGAAGGGGTGAAAGCGCGCGTGGCACCGATTCTGTACATGGAAGGCGCCTGCGGTGTGCGCCTGAAGGCAGACGATGATGTGTCTGAAATCTTCAAAAATGGTCGTGCGTCTATTTCGTTGGGCTACATCGGCATTCACGAAACCATCAACGCGCTGGCCGGCGACAAGCATATGTATGACAGCGAGGTCCTGCGTCAGAAAGGCATCGCGATTGTTCAGCGCCTGCGTGATGCGGTGGACCAGTGGAAGGATGAAACCGGCTACGGCTTTAGCCTGTACAGCACGCCAAGCGAAAACCTGTGCGACCGCTTCTGCCGCCTGGATACCGCTGAGTTCGGCATTGTGGACGGGGTAACCGACAAAGGGTATTACACCAACAGCTTCCACCTCGACGTTGAGAAAAAGGTAAACCCGTACGACAAGATCGACTTTGAAGCGGCTTATCCGCCTATCGCCAGCGGCGGCTTCATCTGCTACGGCGAATACCCAAATATCCAGCACAACCTGAAGGCGCTGGAAGACGTGTGGGATTACAGCTATCAGCACGTCCCGTATTACGGCACCAATACGCCAATCGACGAGTGCTACGAGTGTGGCTTTACCGGTGAGTTTGAGTGCACCAGCAAAGGCTTCACCTGCCCGAAATGTGGCAACCACGATGCGGCACGCGTTTCCGTCACCCGTCGCGTGTGCGGCTATCTCGGTAGCCCGGATGCACGCCCGTTCAACGCCGGCAAGCAGGAAGAGGTAAAACGTCGCGTGAAACATTTAGGGAATGGGCAGATCGGTTAATCCTCTCCCCCTCACCCTCTCCCCTATGGGGAGAGGGTGAGGGGGAATAGCATCAGGTTAACGTCATGAATTACCATCAGTACTACCCCGTCGACATCGTCAACGGTCCTGGAACGCGCTGCACCCTGTTTGTTTCTGGCTGCGTTCACGAATGCCCCGGCTGCTACAACAAAAGCACCTGGCGTTTGAACTCGGGTATGCCGTTTACCGCGGAGATGGAAGAGAAGATCGTCAACGATCTGAACGACACGCGCATTCATCGCCAGGGGATTTCACTCTCGGGCGGCGATCCGCTTCATCCACAAAACGTGCCGGAAATCCTGAAGCTGGTTAAACGTATCCGCCGCGAGTGCGCGGGAAAGGACATTTGGGTGTGGACGGGTTACAAACTGGATGAACTGAACGCCGCGCAAAGGGAGGTGGTGGATCTGATCAACGTGCTGGTCGATGGCAAGTTTGTGCAGGATTTAAAAGACCCGTCGCTTATCTGGCGCGGCAGCAGCAACCAGGTTGTGCATCATTTGCGTTAAACAAAGGCGGATGTTGTCCGTCCGCCCTTACCTCAAAACCGGCTCAAACTCTCCATCGCCACCGCTTTAAACTCGGTGAAGTCCCCGCAGGCACAGAGCCGCGTCATCGCGCGTTCACGCAGGAAGGTGACGAAAATATCGTAGATAGCCATCGCCTCCTCATACTCGCTTTTGCTGATGGCAAGCAGGAAGATAACGTGCGCGGTTTCGTCGCCCCACTGAATGCCCTGTGGAGCCAGCACGGTATAGACCACGGTTTTCTGCGCCAGCAAGCCGAGGGAGTGCGGCAGCGCGATGCCATCACCGAGCATGGTGCTGACAATGGCTTCACGTTCAATGACGGATTCCAGAAACTCTGCGCCAACAAAGCCTTCTTCTTCAAGCTGTTCACACAGTTCGCGGAACAGAGTCTGCTGGTCTATTGGCTTATCGATAATCCGAAAATGAGCCGCGTCGAAATATTTATCCAGCATCCACGGGCGAGTGCGATCGACCAGCACCAGCTTGCCGATCTGCTCCAGCTGATAATCCGTCGGGAACGGCGCAATCATCACCACCGGTTTCGTTTTTTCGCTCACGCGGGCGGTGGAAATAACAAAATCTTCGCCAATCGCCTCGGCCAGCTCGTACTCACGCAGGGTGAGCGTACGCGTTACCTCAATCTGCGGGTATTTGCGCTGCAGAACCGCCTCAATCATCCGCACCATCGCGTTACCGGCATCACACACCAGCAGCACGCGCGGCTGGCGCTGATAGCCAATGTTGTAATGACGCTCCAGCCCGACGCCGATATGCAGTACCAGGAAGCCAATCTCATTTTCGCTGATCACATACGGCGTGTATTTTCCCCAGCTCGATATCGCCGCCAGGGTCATATCCCATGCCATTGGGTAGTGTTGCTTGATGTTATCCAGCAGCGGGTTGGGGATCATGATCTGATACCGCACGCGGGTGATCATAGTTTTAATATGCGTCAGCAAATCCGCATGCAGCTGCTCATCGCTAAGCAAGTTGTAGTTATAGTGGGTGTTGATGTAGCGCAGAATGTAGTTCACCAGCGCTTCATCGTCGTCTGCGTTGATCGCGCTGGGCGCAATCTCCTGAATCTGTCGCGCAGCGATGTGTACGCACAGCCAGCTCTCTTCTGAAGGCGAGAGCGCTTTACCTGCCAGCTGCTGAAGGGAAACGGCGATGTCCTTCGCCGCTTCCCGAACGTTCTCTTCCACGTCTTCCGCGTGGAATTCCGGCAGAGGGTAACCTTCGCTTATTCGACGCACCGACACTGCACAATACAGGCGCAGGAACAGTTCACCTTCATCGGTTAAACGGATGTGATGGCGAGTGAGTGCATCATGCAGCACGGCGACCATTTGCTCCGGCACGCCGGCATTCAGCGCCACTTCCGTCACCAGCGGGTTCAGGCTGTCCTGCTGCGCCAGCTCCCAGAGCAGATCCGTCAGGCAGGCGCGGGTCGACATTTCACTGCCAAACAGCTTCATACCGTGGCGGGGGCGGGTTTCCAGCGTCAGGTTATAGCGGTTGAACCATTCGCGCACTTCCACCATGTCGCTTTGCAGCGTGGCGCGGCTGACGAACCACTCGTCGGCCAGATCTTCCAGCTTAAGGGAAAACGCGGCGGTCAGAAAACGCACCACCAGATAATGCACGCGCTCCGGCCCGGTTCGGGGAATACGCAGCGCGCGGGGGTGTGATGCCTGCAATTGTTGATAGCGCTCTGCGTCGTCAATTTTGAGCCGGTAGCCATTGCCACGGCTCAACACAAACTGTGCGCCGTGGCTGGCCAGCAGCGCATTCAGGGCGGTGATATCAGCGCGGACTGTTCGCGTGGAGACCGATAGCCGCTGCGCCAGTTCATCCTGAGGCAGCGTCTCGTTTTGCAACAGGTCGAAAAGTTGTGCTAAACGTTGGTTCGGAAATCGCACGTCGTTGTCCTCTTACTGCTTAAGGTGAAATGACCATCTGGGATGGACTGCCAACCGGAGTATAGTCCGGCTCGAAGCTCAATTTGCCGTCCTGCGCCACGCGGAAGCGGGTAATGTTGTCACTGCGCTGGTTCATGACGTAAAGCCAGCGCCCTTGTTTATCAAGCGTCAGCGTGCGCGGGTAATCGCCTCGCGTCCAGATGTCGTCCTGATGCGTCAGCGTGCCATCGGCTTTTACGGTAAAGTGCCCAATGCTGTTATGCAAACGGTTAGCGACATATAGCTGTTTTCCATCGGCACTGAGTACCAATCCGGCGGCAAAACTGGTGCCTTTGTAACCCGCAGGCAGAGCGGAGAGCGTTTTGCCCTCTTTCAACCGGCCCGCGCTGTCCAGCGTATAGTGGGTCAGCGTCGATGCCTCTTCGTTAATCAGCCACAGGGCATCGCCTTTCGGCGTGAAGACGAAATGGCGTGGCCCGGCCCCTTTCGAGGATGCGCTGATAAACGGCGGATCGTTCGGCGTCAGCGTGCCCTGTCGATCGTCAAAACGGTACTGATAAACACGATCCAGTCCCAGATCGGTAGAAAAAACGTATTTCCCGCTTGGATCGGCGGCGATCATGTGTGCATGGGGACCATTATGATCGCTAATGGCGAAACTGCCTTCTGCCGCAGCGTCGGGTTTCGCCGCGCCCGGTTCGCCCTGATCCTGACGACGATCGGTGGCGTCACCCAGGCTGCCGTCTGCTTTGATCGGCAGAACCGCAATCGAACCGCTAACGTAGTTCGCCACCAGCAGGTGCTTGCCGTTCGGCGTCAGGGAGAGATAAACCGGCCCCGCCCCGCCAGAAGACACCTGGTTTAACTCGCTCAACTCGCCGGTATCGTCCACACGCAGAGCCTGCACCACGCCCTGCTCCACTTCGCTTGCCACATACAGCGTTTTGCCGTCGTGCGAGACGGTGAGCTGCGCCGCATTGGGGAGTTTACTGACCAGCGTTTTGTTCCCGAGCGCCCCGGTTTGCGGGTCGAGGGTAAAGCGGTACAGCCCTTCACCGTTTGGGTTATAGGTTCCGACCCAGGCGTACTGGTTTTGGGCGATAGCGGAGGTAGCAAGTAAGGAAAGTGAAGCGACAAGCAGGTTACGGGTGTGCATGGTGGCTCCTTCAGGTATGTGCGGTGTGTTTCCCCTCACCCTAACCCTCTCCCCAAAGGGGAAAGGGGACGATTTGAGGGGTAAGGTTTTGTTTTATTTCACCAGCGCCTTCGTCATCGCCAGCAGCGTGCGTACATCTTCTGGACGCGTATCACCGCTAGCTTTGTCGATAATCGAGCTGTAGATATGCGGGATGATTTTGCTTACCCCCGCATCCAGCGCGATCTGCAGGATTTCTTCGTAATTTTCCAGATCGATTCCGCCCGTTGGCTCGAGCCAGAAGTTATGACGTGCGCAGGCTTGTGCCACCGCTTTGTACTCGTCACGGCATTTCAGGCCACCCATCGGGAAGTATTTGATTGAGCTGCCGCCGAAATCTTTCAGCAGAGCAATCGCGGTTTCTACCGGCACAATGCCGTCCGGTGCCGCACTGCTCAGCGGGCCGGTTGAGATTTTAACCATGCCAACGGTGCCGGTTGGCGATACAAGACCGTTCACCACGGACTCATTTTGCCCCAGAAGCGCGCGGCTGGTGGCGACACCGGTGAAGACCTGGTTGACGTGCTGAGGTTGCACCTGACGAGAGATTTCACTCACCATTGCCGACTGGTTTGGATCGCCCGCACCCAGCCCCACGGACAGGGCATTATCAATCAGCTGCGCATATTCACGCATGTCGGCAACCGCGCTTGCTACGTCAGGGTAGTTTTTGGAGAGCACGCCCACCAGCACATGACCTTCTGCCGCTTCATAAATGGCGCTGGCATTCGCTTTAGAGCCTGCCAGCACGTTCAGACAGACGCGGTCACGGTAAAAGTTTGGGGTCAATTTCATGCGTTTTTCTCCTGTCCTAATACTTCGCTAATGCGGCGGTACACAATGTTCAGCTGGTCAGCATTTACGCTGCGAACATCCGCTTCGATAATCCCTTCATTGGCCTTGTAACCGCGGAAGTAAATGGCGTATTCACCCTGCTTAAGCTTCGCCACCAGATCTCCGGTACCGACGCCCGTGGTCGCTTCGTCGAACTTAATTTCGGCACGCGCAATGTCGCGACCGGCGCTATCCCAGACCACGCGCGCCGTGACACCGTTCAGGGTATTCAGCGCATCAATAAACGGCGTCATCTTCGCCACCATCTCGGCACCGCTCTCTTTGGTCGCCGTCAGATAGTGTTCAATGGCGCAGGTCAGACCAAGAATGCCTTCTTTACCCACTTTCATCGCGCGGCCGATGCCCGCCGTCTGGCGTTTCACCCACTCAACGTACTGGGTTTTACCGATCACCAGACCGCTGGTTGGCCCTTCGATCGCCTTCGCGCCGCTGTAGATCACCAGATCGGCACCGGAGCGGTAATACACGTGCAAATCTTCTTCTGCTGCCGCATCAACGATCAGCGGCAGATCGTGTTTACGCGCCACCACGGCCGCCTGCTCCACGCTCAGCATGCTTTTCTGTACGCAGTGGTGAGACTTGATATAGAGGATCGCCGCCGTGCGCGGGGTAATTGCCGCTGCCAGCTGATCGGCAGAGCATTCGTTGGCGTAGCCCGCTTCCACCAGCTTGCCGCCGCCTAGCGCCACCATGGTGCCCACCGGTGCGCCAAAGTTAACGTTGTGGCCTTTCGGCAAGACGATCTCATTGTTCTCAACCGGCGTGACGTGCAGGTTCTCCAGCAGCCAGTCGCTGTCTTTCACCAGCACCGCCGCCACGGACTGGGCAATACCCGCGGATGCACAGGAGACAACCGTTGCCCCTTCCACATCCAACAGTTTCGCGATGTATTCACCGGTTTTGTTCACCAGATCCTTCATCTCAAAATACTGATTCATGCCGTCCATTGCCGCCTGCACCACTTCCGGACGCGGTGTAGAGACACCCAGCGCCGTCATGCGACCAGAGGTGTTAATGACTTGCTTTAAGTTGTACTTCTCATAAATCGAAGGCATGTTCCGTGCTCCCTTGTTCGGTCATGTAGCCCTTGCCCGCGCGGATCGCGGCAAGCGGCAGCAGAATGTGTTCAGCCTGCAGGCTGTCGTTTTCGGCATCCGTCAGCACTGTCGGCTGACGTTTGAGAGTGAACAGCGTCAGGTCGGCATCGAGGCCTGGCTCAATACGTCCTTTGCGCGTCAGGCGCAGACCATCAGCAGCATTTGCGGTTACGCAGTCAACGACCTGCGGCAGCGACATGCCGATGGCGAGGAATTTCGACATCACGCTCGCCAGCGAGCCGACCGGACCGTTAATGCGGTTGCGGCAGTAAATATCTGAGCTAATGGTGTGCGGCAGAATGCCCATCGCAATGGCGCGTTTCGCCACCTCAAAGCTGAAGCTCGCCGTGCCGTGGCCCACGTCCAGGCGCACGCCGCGTTTCAGGGCCGAGGTAATGGAGGCGCGCAGCTCGCCGGATGGCGTCAGAATGCGGTTTGGCTTGCCGTTATAGCAGTGGGTGATGATGTCGCCGGAACTCAGCAGCTCGGCAATTTCGTCGAGGTTCGGCGGGTTGTTGCCGATGTGCACCATCAGCGGCAGGTCGCCGTTCTCTTTCTGGATGGTTTTCGCACGCTCCAGTGGCGTAATGCCGTTTTCGCCGACCACGCTGCTGCTCATGCGCGCTTTCAGGCCAACGATAAAATCAGGGTGGCGTTTTACCGCCTGCTTTACGGCATCCGCGTCAATATTGGCCATGTTGGCCAGTTCGTTCTGGGCAATCAGCCCCACGCGGGAGATGTTCAGCAGAGCATAGACCTCGGTTGAGGCTTTACGAGCGATCGCGTAGAAATCGTCCACGTCGTCAGCACCGGTACTGCCTGCGTCTACCACGGAAGTGACGCCAGTGGCGATGCCGACACTGTCCGGCTCGTCGTGGTAAATCGGGGAGTTGGGGTAGCAATGAACGTGAGAGTCAATCCAGCCTGCGCTGACGTAGACTTCGCCGTTCAGCTCAACCGTTTTATGGGCGGGAGCGTCAATTTCGCCCAGCGCCGCGATTTTCCCGTCCAGAATGGCGATATCGGTCAGGGTATCGTCGGTAAGGCGCGCACGGCGCAGGAGTAAATCAAACATGAGGATCTCCTGATAAGGCGGGCGCCCAAGCGCCCGCGGGTATTAAAGGGCGACCGGGAACAGCCAGCCCAACAGCATTGCGCCAAGGATTGCACCGCCGGTGATTGGCTTCTGCCAGATATAGAACAGCAGCGCGCCCAACAGTGAACCTACACCGATTGGGATGGAGGCGGTCATGGCGCTCAGGATAATCAACGGCCCGAGGAAGCGGCCAGAGGCGTTACCTGCACCCATCATCACGTCTGCACCGTAGGTGGAGTTGCTCTGGTTGATGGTGAACTTACGCGCCAGGATAATGACGTAACCAATGGCCAGACCAATCACCAGGCCGGTAATCAGCGCGGCTATAAAGTTGGTCACCGGGAACATGATGCCTGCACCCAGCAGCAGGGCTGGAACACCCAGGCCCACACCGGTCTGGATAGCACCACCGATATCGAGGATCCCCACCAGCGAACCTTCGATAATACGGGCGAACAGGAAGCTGGCACCGAACGCCGCCACGGCCCCGTAAACACCGGTATCAATCCCTGCTTTCAGCATCGCCACAAAGGCGACTTCGTTAAACGCGCCGATACCGTAGAGGTAATACATGTGCGTCCCGGCGAAAACGCCGGAGGAGAGCAGGCCAACAAAGATCGGGAACGACCAGTCGGCATACCAAAAACCTTTATTCTGTTCCATTTAGAGGCTCCTGTTATTTACCGCTGAGCGAGTTGTGGATCATGTCGAGCCAGTTCGGCACGGTCAGATGGAAGGATTCGATCATCTTCATGTCGAAGCCGCGGAAGAAGCCGCTGAGCACGAACAGCGCCACGATGGCCGCCATCATCACTTTGGTGACGTGGTTCCAGCCGCTCTCTTCAACGCCTTTACCAATCAGAATACCCAGTACCAGACCCGGCACGGCGTTACCCATGATCAGCTGCGCTGCGCCGCCAAAGACGGTCGCCCAGAAGCCCGATTTTTTACCCGCGTCGATCGCCGCCAGCCAGAAGATCACCGGCATCACGGTGTTGACCAGCAGGTTAGCTGCAGGTACCAGCACCTTAACGGCGGTCACCTGAAGCGCAGCCGGAACAGAGGAGGCGGTAAGGTTGAGGAAGGTGACGACAATCATGCCGATCACGCCGCAGGCAATCGCCATTTTGCGGGGGTCGTGCAGCGTTTCGCCGACGTTACGGTTTTTGATCATCAGTGCAGCAGCACCCCAGTTTGGGATGATGCGGTGGTCAACGTCCTGGGTGAAAGCACCTGCGGCCACGGAAGAGGCCCAGGCGTTAAAGAAGAAGCCTAACCCAAAGGAGAAGTGAGAAGCCGGATCCCCTTCACAGGAGTTCAGTTCCCCCAACGTACGAAACGCGCCCATACCCTGAGTGGTAGGCGCATGAAACATGCGTGCAGCCCCGGCCCCCACACCGACGCCAACCAGGCCGCCAATGATGAGCGATTTTATTAATATAATTAAGAACATCAGTCTGCCCTTTTATGAATAATCAGCGTTGCGTGACGAAATCCACCTGGTCAAGATTGATAGCGGTCACGTTGACGGTCACATCCAGCTCCACGCTGTAGGTGCGTCTTTCCCGGCGCAGAAAGAAGAACAGAAACGCTTCTTTACGCACCGCTTCTTGCGCCTGAACGACCTGCACATCCTGTGGCTCAATACGCAGTAAGATATGCGGTGAGGCTTTCATCACCGCGGCCTGAACGTGGTTGAGCGCGTCGGCAAAGGCGCGCGCTTTGGCGTCGCCTTTGCCCTTCACTCTCACCGTGGTTGTGAACTGTTCTTTCATGCTTATGCGCCGTATTTCTTCTGCCACGCCTGTACCAGACGCTCGCCCAGCTCTTCTTTATCCATAAAGCCGAAGCCCAGCACGTTGCAGCCTTCGTTGATGGCGGTCACGCCCTCTTCCACGGAACGCATGCCGTATTTGGCCTTGTAGCCATATTTGGTTTGGGCAGTGATGGCACCCGCGCCGCCGCTGCCGCAGAAGGAGATGCCGAAGGTGGCGTTTTCCGCCTTCATCATGTCGCCGAGCTTCATGTCCGCCGCCATGCCCGGCACAACCACCGCGCGTCCACCTGCTTTTTCCACACCGGCAGCCACTTTCTGACCTTTACCCAGGCGATCGCCAATCACGACTGTAATCTGTTCCATGTGTTGCTCCTTAAAGGTTGTCTTTCGCGACTTCAAAGTGAACGGAGAGCAGCCAGGCTTCTTCATCAGGAAGGTTGCCAAACTGCGCGACCACTTCACGGGCAAGCCGCATTGAATCAGGTGAAATTTCGTCGAACAGTTCCGCTTCAACCTCCGGCAGCGGCTCGCCGGTCACAGACCGGTGCGCCATCGCGCGAACGTGGGAGGTCAGCATCTGTTCCTGTACTTCATTGGGGATGATGTTGTTCCGGGCCAGCAGGGCATAAACCTGCTGCAGCATGGTGGTTGCGAGCTGTTCTGTTTGCACCGCCTGTTCCCCAACGTCGTTCATTACCGCTCCGTTAATCACTGGTCTTACCCCGTTAATGGCTCTGGAATAAAACTAACGCTGGGGGGGAATTGTTTGTAGCGAGTTGTTTTCCACTTCAAAGTGGAAAGGCGAGCAGCAGCAGTGATCTGTGCCACATAAATGCGCTGAATCTGGATAAAACGCTGGATTTACGTGATGAATATCACGCTATCTGACGGCAAATAAGAGGTAGGCAAAGCGGAAAAGTTTACGAGCGCAGGCGTAGAAATGTGACGTGGATAAGGTTTTCTTATGGGAATTCGCGAGAGTGGCGACGGGTGCTTTCCACTTTCCGTCTCATGTATGGGACGGAAAGTGGAAAACCCCTACCTGAATGTAAATCAGGACGGGGCCGTAAACGACACGTCCAACCGTGGCGTTCTAACGAAACTTTTTGTGGTAGGTGTTACGCGTTTCCACAAACTGATCCGCCGCTGCCTGGGCTTCTTTCACTTTGCCTTCATTGGCAAGCTTCAGCGCACCGTCGATCTGGCCGACCAGCACGTCAAGGCCGTGGCGGAATTCTTTCATTTCGGGGCTGTCAGGCGCTTTGCTTTCCAGTTTCGGCGGAGTGCCTTTTTGCGCATCCAGCGCCGCTTCACGCATCTTCGTCAATGCGTCTTTCATTTCGGCCGCATTGTCGGTTTTCTGCACCACCTTCAGATTTTCACTGAGGATGTCCATGTTTTCGCCAAGATCGGCAGCAAACGCAGAAGAACCAAGAACCAGCGTTGACGCTGCGACGATCGCTAACAGGTGTTTACGCATTGCTCACTTCCTTTTTTATTATTGATCACGCTTTCAAGGGTATTACTGACCAGCGATTTTCATCTCCGGGAGTAATACAGAACCACACTGTATATTGCTGCGTGTTTCAATATCGTTACCGACCGTAACGATATTGCGCCACATATCTTTTAAATTTCCCGCGATGGTGATTTCGCTCACCGGATACTGGATTTCACCGTTTTCGACCCAGAAGCCTGCCGCACCGCGAGAGTAATCGCCGGTAATGCCGCTCACGCCCTGCCCCATCAGCTCAGTCACCACCAAACCGGTCCCCATCTCTTTCAGCATCTGCTCAAAGTTCAGGCCCTGCCCGGCAATCCGCCAGTTGTGGATACCGCCCGCGTGACCGGTGCTTTTCAGCCCCAGCTTGCGCGCAGAGTAGTTCGTCAACAGCCACTGGGTCAGCACGCCGTCTTTGATGATGTCGCGACGTTCAGTACGCACACCTTCGCTGTCGAACGGCGTAGAGGCCAGCCCTTTCAGCAGATGCGGATGTTCTTCAATGGTCAGCCATTCAGGCAGGATCTGCTTGCCCAGCGAGTCGAGCAGGAAGGTCGATTTACGGTAAACCGAGCCGCCCGCAATCGCGCCCACCAGGTGACCAAACAGGCCGGTAGCCACTTCATTGGCAAAAATCACCGGGGCTTTCATGGTGGAGAGTTTGCGCGGAGACAGGCGTGACAGCGTGCGTTCGGCGCACTCTTTACCAACCGACTCAGGAGAGTGCAGATCGCCCAGCGCACGGCCAATGGTGTAGGCATAATCACGTTCCATGTCGCCGTTCTCTTCTGCGATCACACAGCTTGAGAGCGAGTGGCGCGTGGAGCAGTAGCCCTGCAGCATACCGTGGCTGTTACCGAAGACTTTGATCCCGTAGTGGCTGTTAAAGCTACCGCCTTCGGTATTGGTGATACGTTTATCGGCTTGCAAAGAAGCCTGTTCGGCACGCGCGGCCATGTCGATGGCTTCATCCGGCGTGACTTCTGCTGGGTGGAAAAGATCGAGATCCGGGGCATCGAACGCCAGCAGATCTTTATCCGCGACGCCTGCATAAGGATCGGGTGAGGTATACCGCGCGATATCCAGCGCAGCCTGCACCGTGCGGGCAATGGCATCCGGGCTGAGATCCGTCGACGACGCGCTCCCTTTACGGTTCTGGTGATAAACGGTGATCCCCAGCGCGCCATCGCTGTTAAATTCTACATTCTCCACCTCGCCAAAGCGGGTGCTTACGCTAATGCCGGTGGTTTTGCTGACCGCCACTTCTGCGCCATCTGATTTACCTGAAGCGAGTGTCAGCGCGGTGGAGACGGCTTCTTCCAGGATCTTACGCTGCGCTTCAACTTGTGAGGTTACTTTCATCGCAAATGCCATACTGTAAGAGAGAGTTATCTGAAGTCTAACAGAGAACCGTTTTTCAGTGCGCGTCTTAACTGGTAACATTAGCCTCTTTTTTTAAGGAGCCTGACATGACTAAGCAGCCCGAAGACTGGCTCGACGACGTTCCCGGTGATGACATCGAAGACGAAGATGATGAGATCATCTGGGTCAGTAAAAGTGAAATTAAACGTGACGCCGAAGAGTTAAAACAGCTTGGCGCAGAAATGGTAGAACTGGGTAAAAACGCGCTGGATAGGATCCCGCTCGACCAGGATCTGCGTAGTGCCATTGAACTGGCACAGAAAATCAAAAAAGAAGGCCGTCGTCGTCAGCTTCAGCTTATCGGTAAAATGCTGCGTCAGCGCGACGTTGAGCCGATTCGCCAGGCGCTGGACAAACTGAAGAACCGCCACAACCAGCAGGTTGCGCTGTTCCATAAGCTGGAGCAGATCCGCGATCGTCTGATTGAGCAGGGTGATGACGCCGTACCTGAAGTGCTGAACCTGTGGCCGGATGCCGACCGCCAGCAGCTGCGCTCATTGATCCGCAATGCGAAGAAAGAGAAAGAAGGGAATAAACCGCCAAAGTCTGCGCGTTTGATTTTCCAGTATCTGCGCGAGTTGTCAGAGAACGAAGAGTAATCTGTTCCCCTCACCCTGACCCTCTCCCCAAAGGGGAATTGAACACCCTCCCCCCTTTGGGGAGAGGGCTGGGGTGAGGGGCTTACTCGGCTACGGCTTCAGCCTTCTTCGCCAAGCCATCCAGCAGCTTCTGATGGATCCCACCGAAACCGCCGTTACTCATCACCAGAATATGGTCGCCAGGCTGGGCGGCTTTTACCACCATATCGGCCAGTACATCCACATCCGCACTCCAATGCGCTGGCTGAATACACGCCTCCGCAACTTCTGCGACCTGCCACGGAATATGCTGCGGCTGCAGCAGGAAGACTTCATCAGCACGCCCTAAAGACGGCGCGAGATCGTCTTTGCAGATCCCCATCTTCATGGTATTAGAGCGCGGTTCCAGCACCGCCAGAATGCGCGCAGTGCCGCCAACTTTGCCGCGCAGCGCGGCAAGCGTTGCCAGGATCGCCGTCGGGTGGTGGGCGAAATCGTCATACACGGTAACGCCATGCGCTTCTCCGCGCAGCTCCAGACGGCGGCGGGCGTTAATAAACGACCCCAGCGCGTTCGCCGCATCCGCAGGCAGAACCCCGACGTGACGCGCGGCAGCAATCGCCATCAGGCCGTTGTGCATGTTGTGTTCGCCGACCAGGCCCCACTTCACCTCGCCCACTTTTTCACCGTCGAGCAGCACTTCCCACTCAGAGGCATCCACGTTGATTTTTTTCGCCTGCCAGTGGCCTTGTTCGCCCACCAGCTCCTGCTCGCTCCAGCATCCCATTGCCATGGTCTGCTTCAGGTTGATATCGTTCTCCGGCAGGATGATACGGCCCTGGCCCGGCACGATACGCACCAGATGGTGGAACTGTTTCTGAATGGCTTTCAGATCGTCAAAGATATCTGCATGATCGAACTCAAGGTTGTTGAGGATCAGCGTGCGCGGGCAGTAGTGCACAAACTTGGAGCGCTTGTCGAAGAACGCACAGTCGTACTCATCGGCTTCAATCACAAAGAACGGGCTGTCGCCCAGACGCGCAGAGACGTCGAAATTACCCGGCACGCCGCCGATCACAAAGCCAGGCTTGTAACCACAGGCTTCGAGGATCCAGGTCGCCATCCCGGCGGTGGTGGTTTTACCGTGCGTACCGGCAACGGCAACGACCCAGCGGTCGCGTAGCACGAAATCATGCAGCCACTGCGGGCCAGACATGAACGGAATATTGCGTTCCAGCACCGCTTCGACGCAAGGATTACCACGGGTCATCGCGTTGCCAATGATGACTAAATCCGGCTGCGGGTCCAGTTGGCTGGCGTCGTAGCCCTGAATGAGGGAGATCCCCTCTTTCTCCAGAAGCGTGCTCATCGGCGGATACACATTGGCGTCCGAACCTGTCACTTCATGGCCCAGCGAGCGCGCCAGCATTGCCAGCCCACCCATGAAAGTGCCACAAATCCCCAATATATGAATGCGCATACGTCACTATCCTTCTTCAATGTGGCGCACATTTTACTCACATGTCAGCGGCTGTGAAACGCATTTCAGGTAAATCCGTATTTTGCTGGCGCGATTCACCTCTGCGCTAATATTTGAATGTTTGTTAAGATTGTTGGGCTTTAGTCGTTTTAGTGAACATACGATCGCTCTACTCACATAAGATGCAGGGAAAGTGTTATGAAAACGTTAGGTGAATTTATTGTCGAAAAGCAGCACGAGTTCTCTCATGCTACCGGTGAACTCACTGCTTTGCTGTCGGCAATAAAGCTGGGCGCTAAGATCATCCACCGTGATATCAACAAGGCCGGTCTGGTCGATATCCTGGGTGCCAGCGGTGCCGAGAACGTTCAGGGCGAGGTTCAGCAGAAACTTGACCTGTTCGCAAATGAAAAACTGAAAGCTGCACTGCGCGCGCGCGACATCGTTGCGGGGATTGCCTCTGAAGAAGAAGATGAAATTGTCGTTTTCGAAGGGTGTGAACACGCAAAATACGTCGTATTGATGGACCCGCTGGACGGCTCCTCGAACATCGACGTTAACGTTTCTGTCGGTACCATTTTCTCCATCTACCGTCGCGTCACGCCCGTTGGGACGCCGGTCACCGAAGAAGATTTCCTGCAGCCGGGGAGCAAACAGGTTGCCGCAGGCTACGTGGTTTATGGCTCCTCCACCATGCTGGTCTACACCACCGGGTGCGGCGTTCATGCCTTTACGTACGATCCTTCTCTGGGGGTTTTCTGCCTGTGTCAGGAACGTATGCGTTTCCCGGAAAAGGGCAACACCTACTCCATCAACGAAGGGAATTACATCAAGTTCCCGAACGGCGTGAAGAAGTACATCAAGTTCTGTCAGGAAGAAGATAAAGCGACCCAGCGCCCGTACACGTCGCGCTATATCGGCTCTCTGGTGGCAGACTTCCACCGCAACCTGCTGAAAGGCGGCATTTACCTGTACCCAAGCACCGCAAGCCACCCGGACGGGAAACTGCGCCTGCTGTACGAATGCAACCCGATGGCGTTCCTGGCCGAACAGGCTGGCGGCAAGGCGAGCGATGGTAAAGAGCGAATTCTGGATATCGTGCCAGAGAGCCTGCACCAGCGCCGTTCGTTCTTCGTGGGCAATAACCATATGGTTGAGGACGTTGAACGTATGATCCGTGAGTTCCCGGACGCGTAAACTGCACCGTCAGGGGAGCCTGTCTGGCTCCCCATCTCATTTATATATTTTACCGTATAAGTGTTTATAAAAAACGCGCTTTAATATTCATCTTCGCTCCTGCATTATTTCCATAACAGTTTGACAAATATTTCCTGGAGCCTATGAGCGATGAAAAACTATTCCCGTGCAAATACCGGTATTGATTTAAACCTTATTCCCGTTTTTATTGAAGTTGTCCGCTGCGGCAGCATGGCGAAAGCCTCTCTTCGCCTGGAGATGTCTCGCCCGGCGGTGAGCCTGGCGTTAAAACGTTTTAATCAAATGTTTGATGAGCCGTTATTTTTCCGTAAAGGTTTATATCTTGAACCCACGGAAAAAGCGTTAGCTTTGACCAGCGCGCTGGAAGTATTAGTGGGTAATATTCACGATAATATTGGTGAAATAAATTCGTCAGTAAATAAAACCCTGGCACAGAATGCACCAGGGCTGGATATGCTTATGCGACAGCCTGAGCCGTCAGTTTAAATGAGGACATGGCTTCCATCAGCTCGCGCGATTGTTCTTCAAGCGAACGCGTCGCAGCGGATGATTGCTGTACCAGCGCCGCATTTTGCTGCGCGGTTTCATCCATCTGGTTCACCGCGATATTGACCTGCTCAATGCCGCGACTCTGTTCCAAAGACGCGGTAGCAATTTCATGCATCAGTTTGGTCATGCGCAGCACTTCGGTGGCGATCTCATCCATCGTTTCACCGGCCTGTTGCGCCAGCTCGCTGCCCTCGCTAACGTGGGTTTGCGAGTCGCTGATAAGCGAGCGGATCTCTTTCGCCGCATCGGCGCTACGGCTCGCCAGGTTACGTACTTCACCTGCGACCACCGCAAAACCACGTCCCTGCTCGCCGGCACGCGCCGCTTCCACGGAGGCGTTCAGCGCCAGAATGTTGGTCTGGAACGCGATACCGTCAATGACGCTCAGAATGTCGGCAATACGCGCCGAGCTGCTGGCGATATCACGCATTTTCTCAATCACATAGCAAACCATTTCGCTGCCGTGATCGGCTGTGTCCGACACCGTCTTCGCCATCTGGTGCGCCTGTTCGGCGTTATCCGCATTGAGTTTCACCGTGGCGGTGATCTCTTCCATGCTCGCCGCCGTTTGCTCCAGTGACGTCGCCGTGGATTCCGTGCGCTGGGCAAGGTTCATGTTTCCGGCCGTCAGCTCGCGACTGCCGGTATCAATTTGCGAGCTGGCATCGCGCACCCGCAATACCGATCCCATCAGCGACTGGCGCATCTCTTCAATGGCCGCGTTCAGACGGTTAAATTCCTGGCTCGCAGGCGCGTTTAGCGTATGGGTTAAATCACCGGAGGCCACATGTTCAAGCTGCGCAATCGAGGCCGAAAGCGGCTTCAACAGCATGTGGCGCAGCACCAGCCAGGCCAGCACAATAATGCCCGCCGTCAGTAACGCGGCGACGACGATCAGGATCAGCACCCGCGTTTTGCTCGCCTGCACTGCGCTCACTTCCGCTTTCCCACGCGCTTCGCTCCACTGCTGGAACGCCTGCATGTCATTATCAAACTGCTTCGCCACCGGGATCAGCTTATTCTCCAGCAGATCGTAATAGCTGTCAGCGCTCTGGTCATTCAGGGCTTTCAGCATCGGGTTAATCCCCTGCTGATTATACGTCGCAAGGCTCGCTGCCACTTTATCCAGCAGCAGCTGCCCCTGCTTGTCCGCCACGCCGCCGTCGATCACGCCTTTCAGCGTTTTCTGCGCCTGCGTCACTTCCTGATTGATGGTTTTGACCGCTTTTGCCGCATCGTCCAGCATGCCGATTTCCATCATACGTACGGCCTGGCCCGCTTCATTGCGCGCGCGTAGGATCAGCGTATAACCCGAATTAAGCTGCACCATCTGCTCACCCTGAAGGTGGTTGATGCGCTGGAGTGAAGAGGAACTCTGTGTGAGGGCATAAATGCCAATGCCGCTGACAACCAGCAGCAGAAGGGTCATAACGGCCAGTAAAGAAAGCAAGCCGGTACGAATCGATAGCGTTTTAAGCATGATGTTATTTCCGGTAGCGAGATATTTCTGGGCATAAAAGAAGAGTATCGGCCGCTACCGGAAAATGTTTATACGCGCGTTACCGGCGAACTCTGGCGATTCTCCCAGAGCACGGTCAGGCCGCGCTGCAGTGCAATAAAGATAAACAGTAGAATGCCAATCGCAATCTTCGTCCACCACGAGCTTAGTGTGCCGTCAAAGTTGATATAGGTCTGAATCAGACCCTGGATTGCCACGCCAAACAGCGTGCCCAGCACCGTGCCCACGCCGCCGCTAAGGAGCGTTCCGCCAATCACCACCGAGGCAATTGCATCCAGCTCAACCCCAACACCGGCCAGCGCATAGCCCGCCTGGGTATAGATTGAGAACACAATGCCAGCCAGCGTCGCAAGCCCGGTAGAGAGCATATAGATGCGGATAGTGGTGCTGCGCGTGGAGATCCCCATCAGGTTTGCCGACGTCGCACTGCCGCCAATGGCATACACCTGGTTGCCGAACCGGGTGCGGTGCGCGAGGAAAATTCCCACGACCACCACGCCTAACATCAGCAGCCCCATCGCGCTTAGACGGCCACCGCCGGGAATTTTCCACGCCAGGCTAGAGAGGGTGTCGTACACCGGGTGGTTAATGGGGATCGACTCTTCGGACACCAGGTAGCTCACTCCCCGCAGGAAAAACATCCCTGCGAGGGTGATGATAAAGGCCGGGATTTTCAACGCGTCGATCAGCAGCCCCATAAAAGCACCGAACGCACAGCCCATCACCAGCACCAGCGGGAAAGCCAGCAGCGGTGAGATCCCCCAGAATCCAATGGCTTTCGCAAGGAACACGCCGGTGAAAGCAATCACCGAACCGACGGAAAGGTCGATCCCGCCGGAGAGGATCACAAAGGTCATGCCAACCGCGATAATGCCCAAAAAGGCGTTATCCGTCAGAATGTTGCATATGACCCGCGTCGAGGCAAACCCCGGGAACTGGGTCAGGCAGTAGAGATAACCCAGCACAAACACGCCCAGCGTGATCATCAACGGCAAATTACGTTTTATCATGGCCACGGATCCCCTTAATGATGCTAACAAAGCGCGGCGACTGGACAATCAGCACACAGAGCACGACGACGGCTTTCACGACCTGGTTAAGCTCGGGCTGGAAGCCGGAGAGTAAGATCCCGGTGTTCATCCCCTGAATAATCAACGCGCCAATCACCGACAGCAGCAGGTTAAAGCGTCCGCCCATCAGCGAGCCGCCGCCGATGACCACCGCCAGGATCGCATCCAGCTCCAGCCATAGCCCGGCGTTGTTGGCATCAGCCCCACGGATATCCGCGGCGACAATAACCCCTGCAATGGCGGCACACACGCCGCTTAGCACGTAGGTCAACATCACCATCAGGCGTGTATTTACCCCAGCATTACGCGCTGCGCGAATGTTGATCCCTACCGCCTCGATGAACATGCCGAGCGCCGTTTTTCGGGTAAAGAGCCAGAACACAACCAGGGTTAACACCGCAATAATGACCGGCGTCGGAAAGAAGAGCAGTTTCCCGCTGCCAATCCACGCCAGGCTCGGTGAGTCAAAGGTAACAATTTGACCGGAGGTGATCAGCTGCGCGACGCCGCGCCCTGCCACCATGAGGATCAGCGTCGCCACAAACGGCTGGATTTTGAGCACCGCAACCAGAATGCCGTTCCACAGCCCGGCCAGTACGCCAGTGCCTAATGCAGCCAGTAGCACCACCGGAAGGCTATATCCGGCAACGGTCATTGACGCTGCCGTTGCCCCGGCAATCGCCATCACCGCACCAACGGAGAGATCTATCCCCCCAGTCGCAATGACCAGCGTCATGCCAATCGCCAGCAGCGCCACGGGTGCGGCGCGGTTTAAAATGTCTATCGGGCTACCAAAAAGGCGGCCATCCTGCACAATAATCTGGAAGAAATGCGGTGCGACTAGGCTGTCGACAAGCAGCACCAGCAGCAGCGCGGCGATTTGCGGCGTGCCGGTTGGCCAGCTGAAGCGGCGCTTTGATTCACCGGTTTGCGGAAGTGAACGGGGCATCACGATTAACTCCTTAAGCCGCAATGGCGTTCATGATTGCCGGAACGGACAGTTTATCCAGCGGGATCTCCGCCACCTGTTTGCGATCGCGCATGATGATGACGCGATCGGCATACCCCACCAGCTCTTCCAGCTCTGACGAAATGACCAGCAGCGCCAGCCCGTCCGCACACAGCGTTTCAATCAGGCGGATAATCTCCGCGTGCGCCCCCACGTCGATACCGCGCGTGGGTTCATCGAGGATCAGGAACTGGGGTTTGGTCAGCAGCCAGCGTGACAACAACACCTTCTGCTGGTTGCCACCGGAGAGAAACTCAATGGGTTGTTCCGCGCTCGGAGTACGGATACCAAGCTGGCGGATAAAGCGTTCGGCGATGGCGTTCTGTTCTTTGCGCGGAATCGGTCGGAGCCAACCGCGCTGCGCCTGCAGAGCCAAAATGATATTTTCCCGCACCGAGGCCGCGGCAATAATGCCGTCCGTTTTCCGGTCTTCCGGGCAAAAGCCGACGCCCAGACACGAGGCCTGATGCGGCGATCGCAGCGTGTGCGGCTTGCCTTTGATCAGCGCGCTGCCGCTGTCAGCGGGTTTGATCCCGAAGATCACTTCAGCGGTTTCGGTACGACCTGAGCCTAAGAGGCCTGCAAGGCCGACAATCTCACCGGGACGCACTTCCAGATTAAACGGTGAAATTACCCCTTTTTTGCCGAAATCACTGAAGGCAGCGACCGGCTTATCGCTCAGAAGCGTGCGGCCCGCACGCTGTAGCGCGTTGGTCTCCAGCTCACGTCCCAGCATCATTTTGACCAGTTCAATCTGGGGCAATTCTCGGGTTTCCCGACAGCCCACAAAGCTGCCGTTACGCAGTACCGTAATGCGATCGCTCACTTCATAGACCTGATCGAGGAAGTGGGTGACGAAAATAAGGCTCACTCCCTGATCGCGCAGCTGGCGCATCAGGGTGAAAAGCATCTCCACTTCCTGGGTATCAAGGCTGGCGGTGGGTTCATCCAGGATCAGCACTTTTGCAGAGAGATCGATCGCCCGACAAATCGCGACAATCTGCTGCATCGCCACGGAAAAGCGGTTCAGCGGTTCGCGCACGTCGAGGGAGAAGCCGTAAGATTCCATCAGCCTGGTGGCGCGCGCTTCCATCTCTTTGCGGCGCAGCAGGCCAAAGCGTCTTGGCTCACGGCCAATAAACAGGTTATCCGCCACCGACATATTCGGCAGCAGGTTCACTTCCTGGTACACCGTCCCGATCCCCAGCTGTTGGGCATGGGCGGTATTTTTTGGCGAAATGGCGTTACCTTCCAGCCAGATGGTGCCGCGATCGGCGTGATAGACACCGGTCAGGGCTTTGATCAGTGTGGATTTTCCTGCACCGTTCTCCCCCAGCAGCGCCATAATTTCACCGCGCCGCAGGCTAAAATCGACGCTATCCAACGCCTTTACGCCCGGGAAAAATTTGCTTAATCCTTCAGTGCGGAGGATTTCCTGGTGTTGTTCTGTTGTCATCGTTTTCCCCCTCACCCTGACCCTCTCCCCGGAGGGGAGAGGGGAAAAGGCATTAGTAGCCCATATTTTTCTTCTTCTCTAACTCTTCTTTTGCGGTATCAGGCAGATAGAGCGTGGATTTGGTAATCGTGATTTTTTCTGGCAGGGTGCCGTCTTTCTTGAATTTCTCCAGCGCATCAAATGCCGGGCCAGCCATGTTTGGCGTCAGCTCGACGCTGGCATTCGCTTCACCGTCCATCATCGCTTTGTAGATATCAGGCACGCCGTCGATAGAGCCCGTCAGGATATCTTTGCCCGGTTTCAGGCCAGCTTCTTTAATAGCCTGAATGGCACCGATCACCATGTCATCGTTATGGGCGTAAACCATGCAAATGTTCTTGCCGTTGTTTTCAGCTTTGATAAAGCTTTCCATGACCTCTTTACCCTTACTGCGGGTGAAGTCACCGGACTGGGAACGAATGATTTTGATGTTAGGCGCTTTGGCGATGGCCTCTGCAAAGCCTTTCTTACGGTCGATGGCAACGCTTGCCCCTACCGTCCCCTGCAGCTCAACCACGTTACATGGCTTGCCATCTACCTGTTTCACCAGCCAGTCACCAATTAATTGCCCTTCAAGAACGTTGTTGGCGGTGACGGTGGTCATATAGAGAGATTTGTCTTTTACATCAATGGAACGATCGAGCAGGAAGACCGGAATTTCAGCGTCTTTTGCTTCCTTCAGTACCGGCTCCCAACCTGTGGCAACCACCGGTGCGATGAAGATGGCATCTACGCCCTGCGCGATAAAGGAACGCACCGCTTTAATCTGGTTCTCTTGCTTTTGCTGACCATCGGCGATTTTCAGCGTGATGCCGCGTTTCTGGGCCTCGCTTTTCGCAACGTTGGTTTCAGCCGCACGCCAGCCGGATTCAGATCCGACCTGTGAGAATCCTACGGTTAAAGGTGCGGCCATCGCCATAGACGACATGGCTGCCGAAACTGCTGTGACAAGAAGTAAGCGCTTCCACATATGAACGTCCTCGTAGGGTAGGTTATTGTTGGTTAAAAGATGTTCCGCGAAAAAACTATAGCCAATAGAAGATGTAACGGATTGCGTTACATCACACTTCAGAAAAGTGAATGAAACGTTAATCACAAGTTTGTAATCGTTTCCATTTCAACATTTAAAATGTGGCTGGGTTTATGGATTTTCCTGTCATGGAATCGGTCTGAAAAGTGGGGCTGACGTGCGAAGGAGGCGAAAACAGGCGGAGACATTCAGCGCCAGTTGGCTATAATACCTGCCACTTGTTTACCATCCAATTTAAAGGACACCGACATGAGCTTACTCAACGTCCCTGCGGGTAAAGAACTGCCAGAAGACATCTACGTTGTTATCGAAATCCCGGCTAACGCAGATCCTATCAAATACGAAGTGGACAAAGAGAGCGGCGCTCTGTTCGTAGACCGTTTCATGTCTACCGCAATGTTCTATCCGTGCAACTACGGTTACATCAACCACACCCTGTCTCTGGACGGTGACCCGGTTGACGTGCTGGTCCCAACGCCATACCCACTGGAGCCAGGCTCAGTTATCCGCTGCCGTCCAGTTGGCGTGCTGAAAATGACCGACGAATCAGGTGAAGATGCGAAACTGGTTGCCGTACCGCACACCAAGCTGAGCAAAGAGTACGATCACATCAAAGATGTGAACGACCTGCCTGAACTGCTGAAAGCGCAGATCACTCACTTCTTCGAGCACTACAAAGACCTCGAAAAAGGCAAGTGGGTTAAAGTTGACGGTTGGGACAACGCTGAAGCTGCAAAAGCAGAAATCATCGCGTCCTTCGAGCGTGCAGCTAAGAAGTAATTCTTACCGCTGACGATCGGCCCTGCATGTCGGGGCTGTAAAATAGCGCGCAAAAAACAACGCCACCTTACGGTGGCGTTGTCGTTTTCAGTACTTTTCTCGGTCTAACCAGTTACCGCTTTCAATTCGCGTTAACCCCGCGACCGAACGCTGGTAGACGTACATCCAGGCACTACCGTACGGTGTCTGGATCAACTGGCGTGCGTATTCACCGCCCCTGGTGCGCAAGGCATCAAGTTCGGCAAGCGTGGCATTATCAACTCGATAAACTTCACCCTGTACTGTTCCTTCCCCCGGAACCGCGCCTGGATAGTGGCCCAGACTGTACAACTGGTAGTTCTCGATATTGTAATTTCCCAGCAGCAAGGCATTGGTCATCCAGTGACTGTTGCCTTGCTTGGTTCGTAAACTGCCGTAAACAAATATTCGCATTGCTAAAACTCAAACTGATAGAGCAGATCAAGTGCCTGGTCTACGCCGGACACTGCTTCCAGATATAGCTTAGGCATAAGGCGGTAGCGTAACGTGAGTGTTGCCAGTGAGTCAAAGATCCCCACACCATATTTTACCTGCAGACCCGGCATGACATAGCCGCTGACTACCACCTGCGAGGAGTCACCCACGCCCTCGGTGTCCAGCGCCAGATTGCTTACGCCGAACGTCTCGCCGATTTTACCCACAACCTGACCACTTTGTGCAACCCCCAGGCCCACCAGCATGGATGTCATTGCCGCACTGTCGCTTTGACCGCTCTCCAGCCCTTGTCCACGGAGCAGGTAGGATAAGGCTTCCTGCTGCGACATCGCCGGGTCAGAGAAGATTTCCGCCCTGGGCTCATCGGCAGAGCCGGTGACACGAACGCCCGCAATCACATCATTTTCGGTGGCATCCGGGTTGCGAATGGCTTCGATATTCAGCAAAGGTTGATCCGGTGGGCCAGAGAACAGCAGCTCACCTTTACGAACAATCAGATCCTGACCGTAGGCGTGGAAACGCCCTTCAGGAATATTGATTTGCCCATTCAGACCTAGCCCCTGTTGATCCTGTGCCACTCTCAGGTCGCCCGTGAGTCTCGCCTTGAGCCCAAACGCTTCCAAACGCACGTTATTCCCCACGTGCACGATAAGATTACTATTGATCGGTATGCCAGCGCTCTGCTGTTTAATCGGTTTCAGATTTTCATTGAGCATAACTTCATCACTGGAGACGCCGACCGCGCTTTCCGGGACATCATGAACCACGATACGCGCCCACGGTACGTCTACACGTCCGTCCAGGGTGAAAAGCGTTGGCGTTGCTTCAAAGACCACGTCAGGTGAAACATCCAGACGCACCATTGGCGGAACGGTGATACGTACCCGGCTGCCTTTCGCCGCGATACGGGCCCGCCAGTTATCGAGCTGGCTCCAGTCGGCGTTGCCGCTTAGGCTGATCTGCCCCTGCTGCGTGAGTATCGACCCGGTGAGCGTTGAGCTCATCCCATTGAAGTTCATCGCAATCTGGCTTGGCTGCATATCAAACGGCATAAAGTTACCGTCAACATCCACGCCGTTTAGCTGCATCTGGCCAAACAGCTGCGGGCTTTGCGCATTGCCTGCCAGACGCAGGTTGGCGTTAAGCATTCCCTCGGCCTTTTCGCCACGCGAGAAAATCGGGTTAACCATCGCCAGATTGAAATTGTGGATATTGACGTTGCCGCCCAGATTACGCTGTCCTTGTGGATCGGTTATTTGCACTTTTCCGTCAAACTGACCGTTGTTGGTCAGACGGATAAGCCACCCCAGCTCCGCGCGGTTGTTATGCAGATCGGCGTTCAGGTTCAGGGTATCAAATGCCACCGGCAACGGCGCATCGTTTATCTCCTGCGTGACCTTCACGTTTCGACCCGAGAGCGTCACGCTCCCCTGAGGCAGCCCCTCTTTAGTGGTGTCCCATGCCACATCGGCTTTACCGCTAAAGACGCCGCTAAGCTGGGTGGTTTCCGGCATAAAGGGTTTCAGCATCGCCAAATCGAAGCGGTTAAGCGCAATCTGCGCACGCCCTTCGGCTCCCGCATCTATGGTTTGCGGCACGCACAGCTCCGCATTCGGGTTGGTCCAGCAGTGTGGCCCAATGCTGATTTTCTGCTCGGCGTTGCGGTAGTCCAGCGCGATGGCGCGAGACAGCACCAGCGGCCCAACCGGCGTGCTGAAGCGGGTGTTATCCAGCGTCCCTCTCCAGCGTTCGTTTTGGCGGTCGAAGCTCCCCGTCAGATGCAGTTGCCCGGAGACCGGCTCACCCTGCACCCGCAGCTGAAGGTCATGTTGTTTTTCATTCCCTTTGGCATCCAGCGTTACCAGATTGATGTTCACATCCGGCTGGGAAATACGCTCCACGCGCAGGTTCAGGTTACCGCCGATTTGATCGGTAGATTTCACATCCCCCTGAACGCGAACGCGCGCAATGGATAATTCCTGCCAGCGCAGGCTATTGGCGGTGATATCCGCCAGCAGCTGCGGCGCGTCTACCGTACCGCGTACTTTAACCAGCCCCTTCGCCGTACCGCCAAGCCCTGGCAGAGCGTTGTCGAGATTCGGTGCGTCGAGGGTGGCGTCCAGGTCGAGATCCTTCACTCCCAGCTCGCCTTTGATATCGGCCGTGTTGCGACCCAGCGCCACGTGCAGGCCTGGGATCTTCCACTGCAGATAGCTGTTGCCCGTAACGGAACCGTCGACGTTAACCCTGTTCTGCTTGACGTTGCCGGTGAGCTTGATTTCCGGCAAGTCCATCTGCCACGTACCGCCATACAGGCTGCCGCGGGTTTTAATCAGGCCATCCAGTTTCGACGGCCAGTCCGGCATCTCTTTGGCGGTGTTGATGCCCGTGAGCTTCAGCTCGCCGCGCCAGCTGATGGCCTGCTGCCAGTCAAGCAGAGCCGTCAGCTCGGTTTTCCCTTCCAGCGCGGCGACGGTCAGCTTGTCGAGATTCACCTGCAGTTCGTTGCCCTTTGCGTCCAGCGTAATCGCCGCCGGCGGCACGCCCTGCCCCTTCACCGCGGTGCGGAACGACAGCGTGTAGTCGGTCATCTTGCCGCTCAGCTTCAGCTTCAGGTCATCGGCCTGGAACTGTTTTTCACCGGTAAATGGCCAGTAAAGCTGCTGGCTGACAATTTCGAGATTGAGCGGCAGCCCTGCTTCCGCCAGCTGCGTTTGCGCCCGCAGGGTCATATCTACCGGGCCGGAGAGGTTCACGCCGACATCCAGCTTATCGCGCAGCGCGCCGCCAACTTTCACCTTCACTTTTTCGCCCTTCAGCGGGTCGATGTTAAGGGCACTGTTCAGCGTGATGTCTACCGGCCAGTTATCGCGCAGCAGTGCATGACCGGACGCGTTAACCGAGCCCTGGTTCGTGTCGATATCCAGCGCGTCGAGCTTCATGTTACCGTCGATGCTGCTGACTTTAAGCAGCATGTTATAAACCGTCAGGTCGGTGTCACCGGTCAGGCGCAGTTGCTCGCCCTTGAACGCTTCGATATTGAGGTTGAGCGGCAGATGAACGTCCGTCATCTCTGGTAACACAGGCTTCGAGAAGAGATCTTTTAGCGTTTCGCCCAGCGGTTTTTCTTCCGGCTGCGGATTCTGGATCTTAGGCTCGACGATCTCTTCCTGCGCCACCTTCGCCACTTTTGGCAGTGCAATCAGCAGCCCCTGCAGCGAGGTTGGCGTCAGGGTAAGGTTTTTCTCCTGCCAGCGCAGGCCTGAGGTGAAGTCCATCACCGACACGGTGGTGTCGTCGATTTTAATATTGATGTTATTCAGCGCGACCCGATAGAGCGCAATCGGGTACGGCGTAGAGAGATTCAGCGGGCCGCTATCCTCTTCTTCGACCGGTGCTGACTTTGGCATTTTCTTTGAATCTATCGCCACATTCACATCTGTTAACGACAGATCGTTCACGCACAGCCTGCTGTCCCGCAGACAGCCCAGCTTCACCGCCAGGTGGAATTCTCCGGCGCGAACCGCCACGCCTGGCTGCTCGTAACGAATGTTCTTCAGGCGCAGATCGCGCCAGCCGCCCGTCACCTGGCCAATTTCCAGCCCCGGCACCCAGCGGTTGGCGGCGTTAAACAGCAGATGCAGACCGGTGGTGGTCCCCACCAGAAACGCCACTGTACCGAGCAGCAGCACGATGAAAATCAGCACCCCGAGGCTTATCTTCTTCCATAAACTCATAATTCAGGCCCCAGACCGATGTAAAACTGTAAACCGTGTTCTTCTTTGTCACCCACCGGCACGGCGAAATCGAGCTTGATCGGCCCGACGGGCGACTGCCAGCGCACGCCGACACCTGCGCCGGTTTTGAAGTCGCTGCGGCGGATATCGTTCACCGCTTCACCGCCGTCGACAAACATCGCGCCCCACCACCTCCCGCTGACGTTGTATTGGTACTCCAGCGAGCCGGTTGCCAGCTTCGAGGCACCGGTCAGTTGGCCTTTTTCGTTTTCTGGCGAGATAGATTTGTATTTGTAGCCACGAATGCTGCGGTCGCCCCCGGCGAAGAAGCGCAGATCCGGCGGAACGCGATCGAAATCACCGGTTTCAATCCAGCCGAGATTTCCGCGCATCACGAAGCGGTGCCTATCGAGCAGCGTGCGGATCCAGACGTTTTGCGCCTGGAACACGCTGAAATCCACATCGGAGCCCCACATGGTGTTGGAGTAGTCGATGGAGTAACGCTGGGAATCGCCCCATACGGGCATCAGGCCGCCGCGGGACCGCGTACGGCTGATCATCACCCCCGGATAAAGGAGCATGGTGGTGTTGGTGACATTGGCCTGGGTAAAGTGGTCAAGGCTCCAGCGCAGGTTAATGGCGCGCTGCCAGCCGCTGGAGAGATCCCAAAAGCGCGACACCGCGAGCGTGGTCGAATCCTGCTCGGTGTCGTTTAAATCCGTTCGTTTAAAACCGCCCTGCACCAAATAATATTGTTCAATCGGATTCTTCAGCAGCGGTATTTTGTAGCTGAAATCGAGCTGCTGCTCTGGCGCAGAGATACTGGCGCTGGTGGTCAGGCTATGGCCGTAGGAGTTCACCCACGGCTTTCTCCACGTTGCTCTGACTCGCGGGCCCACGTCGGTTGAGAAACCGCCACCCAATTCAATGGTGTTCTCGCTGCGAGGCGACACAACGCCATGCAGCGGTAACACTTTGCTTTCGCGCGCGTCGGTAAAGTCGGGTGCAACCACGACCGAGTTAAACCAGCCGGTGGCTGACAGGCGGCGGTTCAGTTCACCGAGGTCGCTCGACTGAAAGTAATCACCTTTTTTAAACGGCACCAGGTTTTGCAAATATTCTTCACGGATTTGCGAGCCTTCGAACGTCACATCGCCAAAGCGATAGCGCTCGCCGCTGTCGAAATCAATATCCCAGAACGCCTGATGTCTGCTCAGGGCAACGCCCAGCTGGTTTTTATTGAATTGGCTGTCGAAGTAGCCTTTACGCATAGACACGTTGGTGAGCGATCTTTTGAATTGGTCGTAGTCACCGTGATTGAGGATGGAACCGATTTTTGGACGTGTGCCAAGCAGATCAAGATAATCCCTGTCGGTGCGAGCGCCCCCGCGCAGCACCACGCTGTTACCGCCAATCAAAACCGGTTGCCCCGGCGAAACGCGCGCAATAAGCACCTGTCGCCCTTTGGCCGGTGGCGGGCGTAAATCAAACTCAATGGTGGGTTCGTAATACCCCAGCGCTTTCAAACCATCACGGATGGCGTCATCCACGCGCGCACGAAAGCGACGGTCCGGTGTTACTTCGTCACTCTGGATCGTCGATAGCTGTGCACGCACGTTTTTTTCGAGCGCTCCGGTTAACCCCTCAACCTGCAAACGAACATTCGCCGCGCTGGCGACCCCGCTTGTCAGCAAGACACTGACTAAACATAACTGGCGGATCTTTGGCACGTTTTCTCCTGAATATCCTTGTTTCCACCCCTGGAAGCAAAATGAAGTGCCGCTCCGCGGCTCCATACGGCTTTTTAGCCCAAAACCCAATACGGGTTGAAAAAGGGAGTAACACCCAAATATTTCTTATGATTAAATCTAGACTCATTCAGCGCATTTATTGTGTTCAATTAAACGCGTGATGACAACCTTAACCAAAACATCGCTACCCGGGAGGCCCCACCGTGAGTTTATTTGACAAAAAGCATCTCGTTTCCCAATCGGATGCATTACCGGGACGGAACACCCCTATGCCTGTGGCGACGTTACACGCCGTGAACGACCATTCGATGACAAACGTCCCGGACGGAATGGAAATCGCCCTGTTCGCGATGGGCTGCTTCTGGGGCGTGGAACGCCTTTACTGGCAACTGCCCGGCGTTTACAGCACTGCAGCGGGCTACACCGGCGGATTCACGCCAAACCCAACCTACCGCGAAGTCTGCTCCGGTGAAACCGGCCATGCTGAAGCGGTGCGCGTGGTGTATGACCCAAGCGTTATCAGCTACGAGCAACTGCTTCAGGTCTTTTGGGAAAATCACGACCCGGCGCAGGGGATGCGTCAGGGTAATGACCATGGCACGCAATATCGCTCCGCAATTTACCCGCTCACGCCTGAGCAGGATACCGCCGCCCGTGCCAGCCTTGAGCGCTTTCAGAGCGCCATGCGTGACGCCGGGGATACGCGCGAAGTGACAACGGAAATCGCCACCGCGAAGCCGTTTTACTATGCGGAAGATGACCACCAGCAGTATCTGCACAAAAACCCGTACGGCTATTGCGGTATCGGTGGCATTGGCGTTTGCCTGCCGCCACAGCTCGCTTAATAATCGCTCAGACCAGGGCGAAATGGACCTGCCCTGGTCTGAAATTCATCGATTTTCCTGTCAAAATGTGACCTCTGGCAGATTTACATCTCTTTACGCTATACTACCCGCTGAAATAATCGGCTCAACGCTACGAGCTGATGTTCAATGTGTCTTCACACAACTACGATCAACTCCCTTCCGAGGATCTGGCGATAGGCCAGATAAACTATGTTAAACAGTATTTTAGTAATACTTTGTCTTATTGCCGTCAGTGCATTTTTCTCGATATCAGAGATCTCGCTGGCCGCGTCGCGTAAAATCAAACTGAAGCTGCTTGCCGACGAAGGCAATATCAATGCCTCACGCATTCTGAAGATGCAGGAAAACCCTGGCATGTTCTTTACCGTGGTGCAGATTGGCCTGAACGCCGTCGCCATTTTGGGCGGTATCGTAGGGGATGCGGCGTTTTCTCCGGCTTTCTATAGCCTCTTTGTACAGTACATGTCCGTCGAACTGGCCGAACAGCTGAGCTTTATCCTTTCCTTCTCGCTGGTAACGGGCCTGTTCATCCTGTTCGCTGACCTGACCCCGAAACGCATCGGTATGATTGCGCCTGAAGCCGTGGCTTTGCGTATCATCAACCCGATGCGCTTCTGCCTTTATGTGTTCCGCCCGCTGGTGTGGTTCTTTAACGGCCTGGCGAACGTGATTTTCCGCATCTTTAAGCTGCCAATGGTCCGTAAAGATGACATCACCTCCGACGACATCTATGCGGTGGTGGAAGCCGGTGCGCTGGCGGGTGTTCTGCGTAAGCAGGAACACGAGCTGATTGAAAACGTGTTTGAGCTGGAATCCCGCACCGTTCCGTCTTCGATGACGGGCCGTGAAAGCGTGATCTGGTTTGATCTGCATGAAGATGAACAGAGCCTGAAGAACAAGGTCGCGGAACATCCGCACTCCAAGTTCCTGGTCTGTAACGAAGATATCGACCACATCATTGGTTATGTGGACTCCAAAGACCTGCTTAACCGCGTCCTGGCGAACCAGAGCCTGGCGCTGAACAGCGGCGTGCAAATCCGTAATACCCTGATTGTGCCGGACACCCTGACGCTCTCCGAAGCGCTGGAAAGCTTCAAAACCGCCGGTGAAGACTTTGCGGTTATCATGAACGAGTACGCGCTGGTGGTGGGTATCATCACCCTCAATGACGTGATGACCACGCTGATGGGCGATTTGGTCGGTCAGGGTATGGAAGAGCAGATTGTTCAGCGTGACGAAAACTCATGGCTGATTGATGGCGGTACGCCGATTGAAGACGTCATGCGCGTGCTGGATATTGACGAATTCCCGCAGTCCGGTAACTACGAAACGATTGGCGGCTTTATGATGTTTATGCTGCGTAAAATCCCAAAACGTACCGACTCGGTGAAGTTCTCCGGCTACAAGTTTGAAGTGGTGGATATCGATAACTATCGTATCGACCAGCTGCTGGTGACGCGCATTGATAACAAACCGACCGTGCTGGTGCCGAAGCTGCCAGATGCAGAAGAGAAAGTGTCAGCCTAAGCAACAATCACGATTCACGACGGCTATAAACATCAACGGCTCCCATTGGGAGCCGTTTTTTTAACTACTGCATAGCACGTTGGTTAAGCCATCTCAGTTTGCAGACGCATAACCTGACGGTTGACTTCGGACATCACAGAAAAATGCTGCTTATCCTTCACTTTTGGGATAAGGATCTTGCCCTTATCGAACTCAAAAGCGCCAACATCCTTGATATACAACCGTCCACGGAACAGGATCTTCACGTACTTCGCCACTTGAAGCGGGTTGTAGCGTTGGAAAATTTTCATTCTTGTATCTCCTGCGAATCATACGCTCTTGCGGTGCCACAATCGGCCCGACTGTCCTGAGCGCAAATTTTAATGCCCCATGACTATAGACCAGAACTACGTTGTTACCCAGTATGCATAAGTTTATTTACCGTTTGATTACAATTATTCAGAATAATCTTTGCAAACCGTGACATCAGGCAGTATAAGCCGTCGTTTTTTCATGGATATGTGCGTTCACCCGCAAACTGGCATCGGGATTGCGGGAAAACCACATTGATCGCACTTATGATTTAAAGTGTAAGACCAAGTGGTCGGATCACCTGCTAAACAATAAGGAAACACCATGACCCTACGTAACATCCTGGCAGCCGCATGCTTGCTTCTGCCTCTGTGGGCTTGCGCGCACAACATTGAAAAAGGGCAGCGCGTGCCGCCAGTCGGTATTGCTGACCGGGGAGAATTGATTCTCGACAATGATAAGTTTAGCTATAAACCCTGGAATAGCGCGCAGCTCACGGGCAAAGTGAGAGTTGTACAACATATTGCCGGTCGTACATCTGCAAAAGAGAAAAATGCAACGCTGGTGGAAGCGATCAAGGCCGCAAAATTCCCCCACGATCGCTACCAGACCACCACCATTGTAAACACCGATGACGCCATTCCAGGCTCCGGGATGTTTGTGCGTTCAAGCCTTGAGAGCAACAAGAAGCTCTACCCGTGGTCGCAGTTTATCGTCGACGATAACGGCATAACGCGTAAAGCCTGGCAGCTTGAGGAAGAGAGCTCGGCGATTATCGTGTTGGATAAAGAGGGCCGCGTGGAGTGGGTGAAAGACGGGGCATTGACCCAGGAAGATGTGCAGCAGGTTATCGCGCTGCTGCACAAATTGCTGTCTCAGTAAATCGAGACGCGGAAGCCTGGGTTCAGGAATGATTCGCGCGGGGTGTAGTCCAGCGGCTTACCCTGCCAATCGTGAACATGCGCCCCGGCAGCCGCCGCGACCGCATGGCCCGCCGCGGTATCCCAGACGTTGGTAGGTCCAAAGCGGGGGTAAAGCTGTGCCTGACCTTCCGCGACAAGGCAGAACTTCAACGAGGAACCAATCGAGGTCGTCTGGTGTTCTCCCAGCTGCTGCAGGTATTCCTGCAGCTCGCTGTCGCTGTGCGAACGGCTGATCACCACCAGCGGCGGGCGTGCATCGCGTACCTGGATCTGCTTACGCACGCCGCACTCTTCCTTCCAGGCTTTCCCCTCAGCCGCGCTGTACATCACTTTCATCACCGGGGCATAGACCACGCCGAGAATCGCTTTTCCCTTTTCAATCAGGGCAATGTTGACGGTGAACTCACCGTTGCGCTTGATAAACTCTTTCGTGCCGTCCAGCGGGTCCACCAGCCAGTATTTCTGCCAGTGCTGACGTTCATCCCAGCCCTGCGGCGCCTCTTCTGACAAGACGGGGATCTCGGGTGTTAACGCCTGCAACCCTTTCAGGATCACCGCATGCGCCGCGATATCCGCCGCCGTAACGGGGGAGTTGTCCGCCTTGCTGACAACCTCCATCGGTTTTGCACCGTCATACACCTGCATGATGGCATCACCCGCATCCCGTGCGAGCTGACAAATCTTCTCTAACATTCTCCACCTCTTCGTTAACGCAGTGGGCATAACTCGTTGTTTTATTTATATCGTAATGTGAACAATTCCGCTATCTGTGAAGCAATTCCGGTTTACATGCGCTTTTTTCTGGCAGGATTCACAATTCTGTAAGCAACAAAATATACATACATATTCTTTTGTGGCTTGGATCGAAAAAAGGACCCCTCTGATGATTAAGTTTAGCGCAACGCTCCTGGCAACGCTGATTGCAGCAAGCGCGCAGGCAGCAACGGTAGATCTGCGTATTCTGGAAACCACCGATCTGCACAGCAACATGATGGACTTCGATTACTACAAAGATACCCCTACGGAAAAATTTGGACTGGTGCGCACAGCAAGTTTGATCAATGCCGCCCGCGGTGAAGTGAAAAACAGCGTACTGGTCGATAACGGTGATTTAATTCAGGGGAGCCCGCTTGGCGACTACATGGCGGCCAAGGGGCTAAAAAAAGGCGAAATCCACCCTGTGTATAAGGCGTTGAACACCCTGGATTATACCGTCGGCAACCTGGGTAACCACGAGTTTAACTACGGTCTGAAGTACCTTCACGATGCGCTGGCTGGTGCTAAATTCCCGTACGTTAACGCCAATATCATCGATGTTAAAACCAAAAAGCCGCTATTTACCCCTTATCTGATTAAAGAGACTGAGGTCGTCGATCAGGACGGTAAAAAACAGACGCTGAAAATAGGCTATATCGGGTTTGTGCCACCGCAGATTATGACGTGGGATAAAGCCAATCTCAGCGGCAAAGTGACCGTCAACGACATTACCGAAACCGCACGTAAATACGTTCCTGAAATGCGTGAGAAGGGGGCGGATCTTGTGGTGGTGGTCGCTCACTCCGGTCTCTCCGCCGACCCGTATCAGGCGATGGCCGAGAACTCGGTTTACTACTTAACTGAAGTCCCGGGCGTTGACGCGGTTCTGTTCGGCCACGCCCATGCGGTCTTCCCGGGCAAAGATTTTGCCAACATCAAAGGGGCGGATATCGAAAACGGGACACTTAACGGCGTGCCGTCGGTGATGCCAGGCATGTGGGGCGATCACCTTGGGGTGGTGGATCTGGTGCTCAATAACGACGGCGGTAGCTGGAAGGTCACCCGGTCGAAAGCGGAAGCGCGCCCGGTTTACGACGCGGCGGGCAAAAAATCACTGGCCGCTGAAGATAAAAAGCTGGTCGACGTCCTGAAGCATGACCACGACGCGACGCGCGAATTCGTCAGCAAGCCTATTGGCAAATCCGCCGACAACATGTACAGCTTCCTGGCGCTGGTCCAGGATGATCCGACCGTTCAGGTGGTCAACATGGCGCAGAAAGCCTATGCCGAACACTTCATTCAGGGCGATCCGGATCTGGCTCAACTGCCGGTGCTGTCTGCCGCCGCACCGTTCAAAGTGGGCGGGCGTAAAAATGACCCTGCAAGCTATGTTGAGGTCGAAAAAGGCCAGCTAACCTTCCGTAACGCCGCCGATCTCTATCTCTATCCGAACACCCTGGTTGTTGTAAAAGCAACGGGCAAAGAGGTGAAGGAGTGGCTTGAGTGCTCTGCCGGACAGTTTAATCAGATCGATCCGACCAGCAGCAAGCCGCAGTCGCTGATTAACTGGGACGGGTTCCGCACCTACAACTTTGACGTGATTGACGGCGTGGATTACCAGATCGACGTCACGCAGCCCGCCAAATATGACGGCGAGTGCCAGGCCATCAACCCGCAGTCGGAGCGCATTAAAAATCTGACCTTCAACGGCAAAGCGATTGATCCGAATGCCACCTTCCTGGTGGTGACGAACAACTACCGCGCTTACGGCGGTAAATTTGCCGGAACCGGCGATAGCCATATCGCCTTTGCCTCACCGGACGAGAACCGCTCGGTGTTGGCGGCATGGATCGGCGCAGAGTCGAAAAAAGCAGGTGAAATTCATCCCGCAGTGGATAACAACTGGCGTCTGGCGCCAATTCACAGCGAGACGAAGCTGGATATTCGCTTTGAAACGTCACCTTCCGATAAGGCAGCCGCGTTTATTAAGGCTAACGCCCAGTATCCAATGAGTAAGGTCGCGACGGACGACATTGGGTTCGCGATTTATCAGCTGGATTTGAGCAAATAAAAGCAAAACGGCAACGCTGCATCTGTTCCCTCTCCCTGTGGGAGAGGGAACAGATGCGGGCATTAGGCCACACGATCGTCCCGATTCGCCAATACCTGCGGCGTGTTGATTTCAATCCAGTCCGCCAGCGCGGCAACTTTCTCACTCACCTCTGTACCTAACGGGGTAAGGCTATACTCTACGTGGGGTGGCACGACCGGATAGGACACGCGATCGACAAATCCATCCTGCTCCAGCGCCTGCAGCGACTGGGCAAGCATCTTCTCGCTCACGCCCCCCATTTTGCGGCGCAGATCGCTAAAACGGTGCGTCCCCTGGCGTAAGGCCACCAGAATCAGTACGCCCCAGCGGCTGGTGACATGCTTGAGCACTTCCCGGGAGGGACATTGCTCGGCAAACAGATTTCCGTCACGCATTTGCTCGCTCAGTGTTGGTATCGTCGTTTTCATACTTACCTTTTTGTACGTACTTACTAAAAGTTAGTTAAGGTGCTAGTGTGCCACAACACAAGACAAACACGAAGGAGATCCATCATGATCGCGATTACCGGCGCAACCGGCCAGCTTGGCCATCTCGTTATTGAACAGCTGTTGAAAACCGTTCCAGCAAACCAGATTGTGGCTATTGTGCGTAATCCGGCAAAGGCCGAAGCGCTGAGCCAGCTGGGCGTTGTCGTTCGTCAGGCAGATTACACCGACGAAGCGGCTTTCACCGCCGCGCTGGATGGCGTAGATAAGCTGCTGCTGATCTCATCCAGCGAAGTGGGCCAGCGTGCCGTGCAGCACCAAAATGTGATTAACGCAGCCAAAGCGGCTGGAGTGAAATTTATCGCCTATACCAGCCTGCTGCATGCGGATAAATCACCGCTGGGCCTGCACGTAGAACATGTTGCAACCGAGAAAGCGCTGGCGGATTCAGGCGTGCCTTACGCCCTTCTGCGTAACGGCTGGTATACCGAGAACTACCTGGCAAGCGCGCCGCCTGCGCTGGAGCACGGCGTGTTTATCGGCGCAGCGGGTGAAGGCAAAATTGCCTCCGCAACCCGTGCAGATTATGCCGCCGCAGCCGCCAAAGTGGTTTCCGAAGAGGGTCACGCGGGCAAGGTATACGAGCTGGCAGGCGACAACGGGTGGACGCTGACCGAGCTGGCGGCTGAACTGAGCAAACAGAGCGGTAAAAACGTGACGTATCAAAACCTGAGCGAAGCTGACTTTGCCGCCGCGCTGAAAGGCGTTGGTCTGCCAGCCGGGCTGGCGGATATGCTGGCAGATTCCGACACCGGCGCCTCTAAAGGCGGCCTGTTTGATGACAGCCGCACTCTGAGCAAGCTGATTGGCCGCCCGACCACGCCGCTGGCAGAGAGCGTCAAAGCCATCCTGTAATTGTTACAAGCTGGTTATTTTTTGTGGCATCCTCTCGGGTCATCTCTGATAATGGGGAGATGACCTACGAGGAGGTTCACCGTGCAAGGCGTACCGGAACAGTTCATTGATGAGAGAGATAGCGCGCGCTTTCGCCATCTGGCGCAGGTACCGGGCATTGAACTGTATCATGCACATATCTCCCGCTATGCCTTTGAGCCGCACACGCACGAAGCCTTTGGTATCGGCACCATTGAGACCGGGGCTGAACGTTTTCGCTATCGCGGCACGCAACACCTCGCGCCTGAAAAATCCGTTGTCACCATGAACCCGGACGAGATCCATACGGGTGAGTCAGCCACGGAAGACGGCTGGCGCTACCGGATGGTCTACATCGAACCCGAGCTACTGGAAGAGGTGACAGGCCTTCGGCACTGGTGGTTCAGCGACGTCACCCGTTACGACCCCCTACGCTCACAGCAAATCGGCCAGCTGATTTACGGCCTATGGCACACAAACGACCCGCTGGCTCAAAAAGGATTGTTGCTGGATCTTATTGAGACGTTCCAGCCGTTAGCCCGCCACGCGCCGGTAATACAGGAAGGCGCACACCGGTTTGAGCGCGTACGCGACTATCTGCACGACAACTACATGCATTCGCTGACGCTGGACGAACTGGCAAACGTGGTGTCGCTTAGCCCGTACCACTTCCAGCGCCAGTTCAAAGCCCATTTCCACGTCACGCCGCACCAGATGCTGATGGCAATCCGCCTGTGGCGCGCCAAAGCCTTTCTGACGCACGGCATGCCCGCCGCTGAAGTCGCTGCCGCGACCGGCCTGACCGATCAGTCACATTTGACCCGGGCGTTTACCCGCCGCTACGGCATTACCCCCGTTCGCTACCAGAAACAAGTCGTTAAGCGCTAATGCGCAACCTCATACAATACGTACCCCTCGCCGCCTTCTACACTGACTGCAGAGTAAATACATGTGGATGGAAAAATGATTAGCGGCGTGTTGTATGCCCTGCTTGCAGGTTTGATGTGGGGGCTGATTTTCGTCGGTCCTCTGATAGTGCCAGAGTACCCGGCGATACTGCAGTCGACCGGGCGTTATCTGGCGCTTGGGTTGATTGCCCTTCCCCTTGCGTGGCTGGGGCGTGCGCGCCTGCGCCAGCTCGGTCGTCAGGATTGGCTAACCGCGCTGGCGCTGACCATGATGGGCAACCTTATCTATTACGTCTGTCTGGCAAGCGCGATTCAGCGCACAGGCGCGCCGGTATCAACCATGATTATCGGAACATTGCCGGTGGTGATCCCGGTCTTTGCCAACCTGCTCTATAGCCATCGTGATGGCAAACTGGCCTGGTCAAAAATGGCCCCTGCTCTGCTGTGCATCGCCATTGGACTGGGGTGCGTGAACATTGCCGAGCTGCGCCACGGGCTGGAGAATGTCGACCTGTGGCGCTACGGTTCAGGGATCATGCTGGCGTTTGTTTCGGTGGTGTGCTGGGCATGGTACGCGCTGCGCAACGCACGGTGGCTGCGGGAAAACCCGGATAAGCACCCGATGATGTGGGCGACGGCGCAGGCGCTGGTGACATTGCCGCTCTCCCTAGTGGGCTATGCTGGGGCGAGCATTTGGCTGGGCTATCAACAGCCCGAATTCACGCTGCCTTTCGGGCCGCGTCCGTGGGTGTTTGTTGGCCTGATGATCGCCATAGCCGTGCTCTGTTCCTGGGTTGGCGCACTGTGCTGGAATATCGCCAGCCAGAAGCTGCCAACGGTTATCCTGGGGCCGCTGATTGTCTTTGAGACGCTTGCAGGGCTGCTTTACACCTTCCTGATGCGCCAGAGCCTGCCGCCGCTGTTAACGGCCTGTGGGATCGCGTTGCTGGTCGTAGGGGTAGCGATCGCAGTGAGAGCGAAGCCGGAAAAACCGATGGTGATTCCGGCCTCGGAGATCTGAACGCTGCCCGGTAGCGCTAATGCTTACCGGGCAACGCTTTTAGAACGTTTCCCAATTTGCTTCAGACGCGGTCGCAGCAGGCTGCGACTTAGGAACGTACGATTTCACTGGAGCCGCTTTCATCGTCTGACCGCGCGCAATTTTAAATACCGCCACCGCTTCGTTCAGACGCGCCGCCTGATCTTCCAGCGCGGCCGCTGCCGCAGCAGACTCTTCCACCAGCGAGGCGTTCTGCTGGGTCACGCGATCCATCTCGGCCACCGCCTGACCCACCTGATCGATACCGCGGCTCTGCTCGTCGGACGCTGAGGCAATTTCGCCCATAATGTCGGTGACGCGGGTGACCGCACTGACGATTTCCGCCATTGTTGCCCCGGCCTCATTCACCAGCTGAGAACCCGCGTTCACGCGCTCGCCGGAATCATCGATCAGCGCTTTAATCTCTTTCGCCGCCTGGGCGCTACGCTGGGCAAGGGTACGCACTTCACCTGCAACGACCGCAAAGCCGCGCCCCTGCTCACCTGCACGCGCCGCTTCAACCGCCGCGTTCAGCGCCAGGATGTTTGTCTGGAAGGCAATACCGTCGATCACGTTGGTAATTTGAGCAATTTTGCTGGAACTGGTGGCGATTTCATCCATGGTGCGCACCACACCTTCCACGACATTACCGCCCTTCTTCGCGGTTGAGGAGGCATCCAGCGCCAGACGAGATGCCTGACGTGCGTTATCGGCGTTCTGCTTCACGGTTGCGGTAAGCTGTTCCATGCTGGCTGCCGTCTCTTCCAGCGAAGCGGCCTGCTGCTCGGTACGGGAAGAAAGATCGTTGCTGCCGGCAGAAATTTCACCCGCGCCGGTATAAATGGTGTCAGCGCCCTCGCGCACGATACCCACGGTATTGGACAGCGATTTTTGCATCTCCTGCACGTTTTGCGCGAGCAACGCCATCTCATTTTTGCCGCTCGCCTCGATAGGCTGCGTCAAATCCCCTGCAGCGATGGCACGGATATGGCCCATCACGTCCTGCAGCGGCAGCAACAGCACGCGGCGCATCGCAATCCAACTGAAGATGATAATCGCAATCACCGCCAACATGACGGCCGAGAGGATCCACAGGATACGCTGGTAGTCGCTTTCATTATCCTTGATGCCGGCGTCAGTCAGCTTCGCCTGGGCTGCACGCCACTCAAGATAAACTTTCTGCATCGCGGTTTGCTTCTGCTCCGCGTTCTGCTTAAACATATCGTCCAGATTACCCTGCCCCAGCAGGACGTTCATTTGGGTCAGCGTTGCGGAATAAATACGGTACTGCTCCTCAAGCTGTTTCGACAGGTTCTCGTCCAGACCCGGCGTTTCCGGTAGCGCATAGTATTTATCGAAATGGGTTTGCGCATCCGCCAGCAGGTTTTTCGCCGTCGTCACCAGCTCATCTAACTCCCCGCCATTAATCTGGGTTGCCACACTGCTTTGCAGCCGCAACATCCCGCGGTTCAGGGTGACACGCGCCTGGTTGAGGCTAATCCACGCGTCGGTAAACTCGGCCACGTTTTGGCTGGAAACCTGAGAAACCGTGAAGTTATCTTTATCGTTATTCAGTGCATTAATAAAAATGCCGGCGGAGATCAGTTGCATGGCGCCGAGCGCAAGCAGCACCGAGACCAGGAGGGTAATCACTTTGATACGTTTAAACATGCGTTGCCTTTTTTATATGCAGGAGATTGTCTGACGTGTATCTATCGGCAGGCGGGCTACGTTGTTTAATGTTTCTTCAGTTTCAAAACCCCTGCATTTAGAATTTTTTGAATTCATTCAGCAATTTAAAGCACGATAAATTTTGTGATTTTAGTCACGTTTTCGCGCGTGCCACCAAAGGGTTATAGTATCGACTTAAAGATGCATTTAAAATGCATCTTATATTATTGATGATGAGGTAACTGCTATGGCCTTCCGCGACCAACCCCTCGGCGAGCTGGCGCTCTCCATCCCTCGCGCTTCTGCGCTGTTCCGTAAATACGACATGGATTACTGCTGCGGCGGTAAACAAACTTTGGCGCGCGCTGCCTTGCGCAAAGAGCTGGATGTAGAGAGTATTGAAGCAGAGCTGGCACAACTGGCCGAGCAGCCTGTCGAGAAAGACTGGCGCACGGTTGCGCTTGCTGAAATCATCGACCATATCATTGTGCGTTACCACGACCGCCACCGCGAACAGCTGCCTGAGCTGATCCTGCAGGCAACCAAAGTGGAACGCGTTCACGCAGATAAACCTTCCGTACCGCGCGGTCTGGCGAAATACCTGACCATGCTGCATGAAGAGCTTTCCAGCCACATGATGAAAGAAGAGCAGATCCTCTTCCCGATGATTAAACAGGGAATGGGCAGCCAGGCCATGGGCCCGATCAGCGTGATGGAAAGCGAACATGATGACGCAGGCGAGCTGCTGGAAGTGATCAAACACACCACCAACAACGTCACACCGCCGCCAGAGGCGTGCACAACGTGGAAAGCGATGTACAACGGCATTAACGAGCTGATCGACGATCTGATGGAGCACATCAGCCTTGAGAATAACGTTCTGTTCCCACGTGCGCTGGCCGGGGAATAACAAGGTCGCAGCGGCCTGATGCCCTCCCCCACGGGGAGAGGGCGCAAAAACTAAAAACGGCAACCGAAGTTGCCGTTTTGCTTTTACCTTACGCCAGCCATTCGTTTCTTACCGATAAACAGCCAGCCCAGACCCAGCGCGATGAACCACAGCGGCGTGACGAGCAACGCCTGACGGGTGTCATCTTCCAGCGTCAGCAGTACCAGGACGAACACAAAGAATGCCATGCATACCCAGCACATCGCCTTGCCCAGCGGCATCTTGTAGATCGACTTTTCATGCAGGTGTGGACGCTGCTTGCGGTACACAAGGTACGAGCACAGGATGATGGTCCAGACAAACATGAACAGGATCGCTGACACCGTGGTGATCATGGTGAACGCGCCGATAACGCTTGGGTTCACGTAGAGCATCACCACACCGCCCAGCAGACACATGCAGGAGAAGGTCAGCCCTTTTGCCGGCACTGCGCGCTTAGACAGCTTCGCAAACGCACGTGGCGCAACGCCTTCCTGCGCCAGGCCAAACAGCATGCGGCTGGTTGAGAACACACCGCTGTTCGCTGAAGAAGCGGCAGACGTCAGCACAACGAAGTTAATCAGGCTCGCTGCGGCCGGCAGCCCTACCAGCACGAACAGCTCAACGAACGGGCTCTTGGTTGCAACAACAGAACTCCACGGCGTCACGGACATAATAATGATCAGCGCGAAGACGTAGAACATGATGATACGAAGCGGAATGGAGTTGATAGCGCGCGGCAGGGATTTCTCCGGATCTTTGGTTTCCGCCGCCGTGGTCCCTACCAGCTCAATCCCAACGAATGCAAACACCGCAATCTGGAAGCCCGCGAAGAAGCCGCTGATGCCTTTCGGGAACCAGCCACCGTCATTCCACAAATGAGTAAACGACGCCTGAACGCCAGTAGGTGACTGGAAGTGCGTGAGAACCATCACCAGACCCACTACGATCAGCCCCACAATGGCCACGATTTTGACCATCGCGAACCAGAATTCCATCTCGCCGAACATTTTTACGGTGGCGAGGTTCAGGCTCAGCAGCAGAACGATAACCGCCAGCGAAGCCACCCAATCCGACAGGCCGGGGAACCAGAACTGCGCATAGGCCGTGATGGCGACGACATCCGCCATACCGGTTACCACCCAGCAGAACCAGTAGGTCCAGCCGGTAAAATAGCCCGCCCAAGGGCCGAGCAGGTCAGAAGCAAAGTCGCTAAAGGATTTGTATTCGAGGTTCGAGAGCAGCAATTCACCCATTGCGCGCATCACGAAAAAGAGCATAAAACCGATGATCATATAAACGAAGATGATCGACGGCCCGGCAAGGCTGATGGTTTTGCCAGAGCCCATAAACAGCCCGGTACCGATGGCCCCCCCAATGGCAATAAGCTGAATATGACGGTTTGTGAGATTTCGCCGCAGCGACTGTTCAGACGGCGCTTCTTCTTCAGCGACGACTTTGACCTGATCTACCATGTGATATTTTCCTGTTTATGCCTGTCTGTGTTGTTAAGGCTCTTCTGGCCTTTAAATACGCCAAAAAAATGACGTTCCCCGTGTAAGGGCTAATCGATATTAGGTAAGAATCGGCGGGATGAATACTATGAATTGGATATTATGTTAACAATATGTTGAAAGTGAGTGTCATATCACTCATACAGCGCGAAACAGCTCACAAAAATACACGCAACAGTTTCGTTTGCAAGATAAAATGTTGATTCCGTCGTAACTATAGGTTTTACCACTGTTTTCCTCTCCCCAGGCGGAGAGAGGAAATAAGAAAATCCGATTACAGGATTTCCAGCAGCTCGACTTCAAATACCAGGGTGCTGAACGGTGGGATGGACGCGCCAGCGCCACGCTCGCCGTAGGCCAGGTTCTGCGGGATAGTCAGCTCCCATTTGGAACCGACCGGCATCAGGGTCAGCGCTTCAATCCAACCCGGGATAACGCCGTTAACCGGGAATTCAGCTGGTTCGCCACGTGCCACGGAGCTGTCGAACACAGTGCCGTCGATCAGTTTGCCGGTGTAGTGCACGCGAACGTGGTCGGTACGTGCCGGAATAGCGCCGTCGCCCTGGTTGATCACGCGGAACTGCAGACCAGACTCGGTGCTGTTCACGCCTTCACGCTCACGGTTGTCGTCCAGATATTTTACGCCATCAGCCGCCATCTCTTCGAAACGCGCGCGACGCACGGCGTCAGCACGTTCGTGGATTTCACGCAGCGCACGGTGCACAACGTCAACAGGAACGGCTGGCTGTTTGCCTTCCAGCGCGTCAGCGATACCCGCCACCAGCGCTTCCGGTAACAGACCTTCCAGGCCGGATTCGCTCAGTTGCTGTCCTACCTGCAAGCCGATGCCGTAGCTTGCCTGCGCTTCGATAGTGTCAAAAGTCGGGGTGGTCATGGGTTTTCCTTCCATCACATTTAAAGTAGCGGGCAGCATAGCAGCCATGCCCTTATGGGTAAAACTTTGTCTTAAGTAAAGGTGACAAACTGCAGCGAAACAGAAACAATAGAGGAAACCAGAATTATTCCCGAACTGATGTCACGGATGTCGGGTTTGCTACGCCGTTCAGGCAGTTAGCGAACTATACTTCGGAGCACAGGATATAAAAGACGCGGAGCAGGAGGAGAGCCATGCCCGGGCGATTTGAACTGAAACCTACCCTGGCGAAAATTTGGCATGCGCCGGACAATTTTCGCATCATGGACCCGCTGCCTCCTCTGCACCGCAGAGGAATCATCATTGGCGCGGTGCTGGTGATCGTCGGCTTCCTGCTTCCTTCAGGCGGCGATGATGTCGACACCGCTCCAGTGACGCGCAACGCACAGCTGGATATCCAGTCGCAAACCCGACCGCAACCTGATGCCCAGCCAATGCAGACCCAGCTGGTCACGCCCTCTAACGATCCGGGCCAGGTCGCGCCTGTCGAGCCAGAACCGATCCAGGATGAACAACCGCAGGAGCAGACCGCTGCGCCTTCGGAACCACAGGCTCAACAGCCAACCGGTATCGAACAACAATGGCGCGCCTATCGCGTAGAGCCGGGTAAAACCCTCGCACAGCTGTTTCGTGACCATAATCTGCCACCGACTGATGTCTATGCTATGGCGCAGGTGGAAGGTGCAGGCAAACCGCTTAGCAACCTACAGAACGGCCAGATGGTGCAGATTCGTCAGAATGCCAGCGGTGTAGTGACCGGGCTAACGATTGATACGGGAAATGGTCAGCAGGTGCTGTTTACGCGACAACCCAACGGTAGTTTTATCAGGGCGCGTTAATAGGGCAGGCCGGGCAGAAGGATATGCCCACAGACGTAAAAATTTGAGATCGTGTTAAAAAGCAAAACGCCGGCACAAGGCCGGCGCTTCGACGTGAGCAGAGTAAAAAATTACTCAGCTACAACGTTAACAACCAGTTTAGCGAATACTTCGCTGTGAACCTGGAAGTCAACTTCGTGCTCACCAGTGGTACGCAGAACGCCGTTCGGCATGCGAACTTCGCTCTTAGCCACTTTAACGCCAGCTGCAGTTACTGCATCAGCGATATCGCGGGTACCGATGGAACCGAACAGTTTACCTTCGTCGCCAGATTTAGACGCGATGGTAACGGTGCCCAGTGCGTTGATTGACTCAGCGCGAGCGTTAGCAGCCGCCAGAACGTCAGCCAGTTTGGCTTCCAGTTCAGCACGACGTGCTTCGAAAAACTCAACGTTTTTCTTAGTAGCTGGAACAGCTTTACCCTGTGGAACCAGGAAGTTACGAGCGTAGCCCGCTTTAACGTTTACCTGATCACCCAGGCTGCCCAGGTTTGCTACTTTATCAAGCAGAATAACTTGCATTACCTTATCCTCTTAAAGTCGTATTAATGGACCGTGCCCGATTACTGATGACGATCAGTGTACGGCAGCAG
>Ga0207713_1000211_pt1 | contig 79026 bp, 106 predicted proteins | sample KBSS64metaG_FD_184404 | JGI IMG/M metagenome (GOLD analysis project Ga0207713, IMG submission 184404) | Switchgrass rhizosphere microbial communities from Kellogg Biological Station, Michigan, USA - KBS S6-4 metaG (SPAdes) (version 2) | ecosystem: Host-associated > Plants > Roots > Rhizosphere...
AAAAAAAAGAGGGTTGCACACTCGCACAACCCTTTGATAGTTTAATCGTCGTAGTCAGAGAGGCCACGCATAGCCTCGCTGTACCATTCCCAATTATCAACACCGTTTGCTTCCAAAGCTGACAGCTTCTTTTCAGCAGCTTCCAATTCTTTGAGGCGCTCTTCAGTGATAGTACGCATACCCATGTTGTCAACCTTAACTATAATCAGTTGTCTGGAGAGTATCATCTTGTAGATGCTATCATAGTCATGATGTCTTTCATAATCATTTACACAAAACACAGTAGCGCCTTGATGAACACCTAGCAGTTGCCGTGGGCTGTTCACAAATTTAGCATTATTGTGGTTTATGGAAAATAAATTTAGGAATGACTGGAAATCATAACGATTTCTGGCACAAACAAGATAAAAGTTAGATGTACGCATACGCACAGAACCAACATGTTTTGGAGTGTACAGATGTGGGCTTTTACATTTCCAGCAAAGATTAATGGATTTCATACCAATTAGCCCCAAGCTTCGGATCACCGCCATCCATAATATCAACCCCAAACATAGCTGGCCCGTCTTTAAAGCATTGGCGCCCGATCTCACCAGCTCTTTGTGCGAACGCGTCAGGCACCAGGAAGTCGGCTTCGTCATGCATAAAGATGCAAGGAATAAACGGAATTCCCTCTGCTTCCAGGCGTTCCATCAACAGCATAATGGCTGCGCCACACGTTATCTTTTCTGTTGATTGCAGGAGATAGACGAGAAGTTTATGGAAGCTGTCTACATATACACGTGTTCCAGCTAACGAGGGAATATATCCTTCGCCTCGCTTGCTTGTGCTGCTGTAAATACTATCCAGACGCTTCATCAAGTTCTGGAACCCAGGAACTGCTTTAGTAAATCCGGTCTTAAAGCGGGTTCCTTTTTGGTGGTCCTGAACGTCGAAAATATAGCTCCACAGCTTTTTACCTGAAGCACCAAACAAGAATGCATACAGGATTCGCTTAGCGCGTCCGCGTTTGGCCTTCGCAATAGCCTTCAGTGCATTTGGAGAACCTGATTGCAACCAGGCCTTTTTAGTCTTGTGGCCTTCCCAGCTGTCTGGGTCGTCTTCCGGAATCTTATTGTTTTCAATCAGCCACGAAGACCAATCCACATTCATATTAGCCAGCACAGCATCTGCTTTGTCGGCATTATACATGTGAATATCGCCATTCAGCAGGATATCTGTGTACTCTTCATTGCCTAGAAAATGCGCCAGGCCACGTGCCTGATTACCAGCTGAGTCACAACCTACAAGAGTCCATCCTGGAATGGATTTAAAGAGCTCTCGCATTTCACGGCCGTATCTAGCATCACCCGATGGGATATTGACAATAATACTGTGAGTTGCTCGCATTGATGGAGTGCCGATTGTTCGGCATTGCCCATGTACGCGACCATTTTCATCAGTATTTTCTAGGAAGCCTTTAAGGATACCGTGGCGGCTTACAGCAGTGAGGTATTCTTTGTAGAGCTTACCGTCGCCACCCAAGAACTCAAGGCTATCCTCGGAGATCTTCGGTGATGTCTCGACTTTGCGCCCTAACTCCGGATCCCACTTAAAATTAAATTCAGTAGGCACCCAACCGTTGCGAAATAGGAAAGTTTTAACATCGGCGTTAGACGACAGCTTTAGAGGTTCAATCGTCAAACGGCAATACTCACCAGCAAGCGGCCTCTCTTCGCCTTCAAAGCCGGAGCAGACGTCTACACCAAACCAATTGGCGGTGTGTACATCATAAAAGCCATTCTTCACCCACTTAGGGTACTTGCTGATAGCTTCACCAGCTTTCTTATCCTTTGCGACCGCTTTGAAACCCAAACGGGCTTCTAGTTTTTCAGTGATAGACGCCTTTTCAGCTAGAAGAATTTCTTCTAGCTGGAGGCCCTTCTCTGTATCAAACGGCCAACCATGCTCGTAGCACATCGCACACCAGCGAGCAACAGCATGTTCAACTCTCATATAATCACGAATGAGAGAGTTGCGCTCAATAGCTTCCAAGAACTCAGCACGAAGCTGGCCGTATACCTGCGCTGTCAGCCGAACGTCTTGCAAGCAGTAGGCCTTCATCTCCTCGCTATATTGCGAGAAATCATGAAAATCGCCTTTAGGGTAGTTGAGGTGAGCGCCCCATTGGGCAAGGCCATGCCCAGCATCGCCAAAGCGACGATAATTCAAAACCTTCGACATAACCAATGTATCATGAATGGTGCATGTCTTCGGGAATGTGAAGCCGAACAGCTTCTTAAGAACATAATTGTCGTAGTCAATGATATTATGACCGACAACGAGGGTAGCATTATTGAAGACGTCTACCCAGCCCATATCGCCTTCGAGCCAGTAATACATCTTCTTTTCATCGAGGTTGTATGCGGCAAGAATCCACATACGGCTTACAGTCTTATGCAGACCGTCTGACTCGATGTCGTAGATCCAACGGCTCATTAGCCCTCAGCCAGCTCCGACATACGCGAAACTTCTGGGATTGAAAGCTTATACTGTGAACCATTGTAGGCGTTCTTAGCTACTTTACGCAGGATTTCCGTATCGAGGTATGGCGGCTCAACAACACCCAAGATGACATCAACATCTGCCACCTTAATAGGCTTGTATCCGTTCTTTGCGAATGCCGTGGCAAACTTCGTATACCAACAGAACTTCACAATCTCTTGTGTCTCGTCATCCTTCAAACCCAACCGCGACTGATAGCGGTCTGCCATCAGCATCACAGCATGGTAAAAGGCCTTAGGGTTAGCGCGCCAATATGGCTTAAGTTGTTGCGTCTCAAGCCACTGAAGATCAATCCCCTCGCCGACGAGGTATCCCTTGTAATGATTTGCGTTGCCCTGCGCATCATAGTTAGCTTGCATCGTGCCCTCGGATTTCATCTCTTGTACGTTGTTTGCTGCCATTTCTAAATTACCCAGATACTTTTCTAATTCGTCCATGCTGTTAAAGACGGCAGAACCGCCAGCGTTAGTTACAATGCTTACGATACCTTTCTTAAAATCATCAGCATGAATCCAGGGCAACTCGACTACAACAGCTGTTCCGCTATTGCTGCTAAATGGCGTATAGTATAGTTTGTACATAATCATCTCCGTTTAAAAGGACACCAGCTTTTTACAACTGATGTCCTTTCTTGATGATTAAAAGATTTCGCCGGGGGCGTTCGTTTCAGGGCCTTCAGCCTTCTTTACAAAGCCTTCTTCAGGTGCATTATCGGCCTCATCTTCCGGATCCTTCTGAATCCGCTTCGTAGCCGTCTTACCAAAGCCGTCTTCACGTGGCTTAGGCGTATACAGAATATGGGTAGTCAACTGGATGCCCATGAGGACAGAGGCAATACCGGGCTTGTTGTCATTTTCGTAATCGTACTGAAAAATCCGAACATTTGCGATAGAACCATTACCGATCGTGTTAGGATCGACAGGCTCCATATCACCGTCGATTACTTCAGGCGCTTGACCAGGCTCGCCATCGGACTTGATAGACTTCTTGCGGAGATTGGTACGCCAATAGAGCAGAGGACCATCTTCGTCTTCACGATGGCCTACGACCTTAAGGCCTAGAGCGACCCATTCATCTCGTTGAGCCTTGTCCTTAGTACGCAACTGCACTTCCCACGTGGGATTCTTCTTGTTATACTTATCAGAAGGACGCTTCGGGTCAAGCTTAGCAAAGTGGATTTCACAGTTAAGAAGAATAGCCATTTATTACCTTTGAAGAGTGTTATAATCCATGTTAAGACTCCCTCTTGGGTATAGGTCTGGGGAAGAGTGCAGTGTTCCGGTCAGATTTTGCTGCTGCACCCTTCCAGGGTTAAGTTAACGGGTTCGTAGAAGCTAAAGAAGCATTTCCGCTATATGCGCTTCAGTTGTAACGACACCGGTCTTAAGAAATGTAATTTCGTGTCGTGTGAGATTAATTGCGCCATCCGGCAGAGCACCTGCTTGCCATCTACGATAGGTTTCTTGTGAGATCGGAATATACCGTTCTACAGGCAAACAAGAGATAGGCGCAATCCGAGATACTTTGGTAAATTCACCACGGGCTGTTTTAATAACAGTACCAGCGGCTTTAATTGCGTTTTCCGAGTCTGCAAAAACGCTTCGTGGAACATAATATGAGTTACCGCCAGCGTTATTTGTAGCGAGCATAAACATCATCCATTGCTCCGACGCCAAATAGAACGCACAATCAAAGATAGGAACACCATCCAGCAGTGATATGTAATGAGCTCCCGACAATGGCGACAGCCCCATTACGTCTTTCAGGTCATCGTACGCTTCCACTATATACACATTACCGCCCAGTAGAGTTGTAAATGTATTAGCGAAAACATCGTATTCACCGAATTCATCCTGTGAGAGTACAGTACGAAGCTCTAGAAAAACTTCTTCCGGAGCATCGTCATCTTCAAACATTTCAGCGAAGTTTTTATAGATTTTCATAAATACCTCTTGGGTTAGACAAAGCAATACTCTGAATCTAGCACTAGAGACAGATCTAGAGTACCGAATTGCACTTCACTGATATCGCCCTGAATAGCTTCCATAATCTCGCCAAGCGGATCAGCATAGTACAACTCTAAGAAAGTTTTACGAATTAATTTAAACAGCTCTGGCATATCTGCAAGCAGACAACCAAAGCTATCATGAATTGTTGTAATTGGAAAATCAGCTTGTGCTACGGTCATTGTCAGATGAGCAGCGTCTAGCGAGTGGATAGCATTAGGGCTAGCTCCTGAGACCTGTTTACCTTTAGAAGGCACCTGGTCTTCAATAAAGCAAATTGCCAATTGCAGCGTGTTTTCAAAATACCCAGTGCTTGTTCGTGGCCCTTTAGGAGGCCCGTACTGACACCAAATCTTCTTGACCTTACCTTCAGTGTAATACTGAATTACCGGAAAATTGGTGATGGGAACTGTCCACCCGAGGAATTCTCCGTTTTCTTCAGCCATTCGGCCAGCATCTTCAAAAACCGATAGAAGCTGCATAGGTCTTTTTAATGATACTCGGCAGTCTTCATATACTAGTCGGCCAAGATAAGAACCCCAGCGATGCTCCATAAACAGAAGCTTGTCAATACCATGCTTCTTGCTGTCATCGATCTGCTGCTGCCCCAGCCCAAATGGAGTCCCTCCATAAGGTAGTGTCATTACATTCAAGTGTGTTAAATAGCTTTCGTTACGAGCTATCAACCTAGATTCGCAAATTCGCCATAGTGTAGCAAGCAAACCTCACAATACTTTGCGTAAGCTTCTTGAGGATCTTTAAAGAATCCTAGAAATTTATTACGCCCTTCAATCTTAATTTGTGCTACCCATTTTTGTTTTTGCTTATGCCAAGAAACACCCTTATAACCGCTTTTATTATTAGATTGTTTACCGCGATTAAAATGATTTTGTTGATGAGTACACGCTCTAAGATTTTCAGGTATATTATGAGAACGAATCCTATCGATATGATCTATTGTCATCCCTTCAGGGATTGGCCCATTAAATTTTTCATAAATAAGACGGTGCTCAAAGTGATACTTTCCAGCAATGAAGATTCCAATATAACCATCATTACGCAAAGTACCTGCAATCGAACCAGCCGGCACATTAGAATTAGGGCTATTTATCCAATATAAGTGACCATCACGATATTCAAATAGATCAATGTAATCCATATCTACTCTTTCGGTTCTATACATCGCTGTATAGTTCAGACTATATCATATACCAAAGTTGGTACCCGGGCGCTTCGAGCCACTTGGCTCTACGTCTTTCGACTAGTCGTTGCACCTTCCTCTTTCGAGGCTTGGCTCAGGATTGTCTACTAGAGAGTTCCCCTGAGTTCACCCGGTTTTACAAGCGCTATGCAATTAACGCTTGACAATCTTTCGTTTCTCTTTAGGATCAGTAATGCCAAGCCAGTATACTGGAGCAGCGAGATCCGCTATAAGCTTGTTTGCTTCTTTGAATGCCTTGATCTCTTCTACTAGAAATCGGCGTTGCTCGCTACGCGGCTCAGTTGCATGGATTTGCTTCTTGTAGTCAACGAGAGTATCGATGAATATATGGCAAGCTTTAATGTCGTCCTCAGTGTATCCAGAAACTTCTTCCTTCAATCTTTCCCAAACGTGATCTGCAACATATTTGTACAAATCACCAGGAAGATCTTGTGGCGTCAAATTAACATGAGGCGCTGTTGTTTCGTCTCTGGTCAGTGCTGTAAGATGCTGGGACCCATTGTTAGATCCATCAATAAATACTTCCAGCGAGGAGTCAAAATTAAAGTTGTTTGTGTCACCACCAGCACGCATCTGCCACATTCGAATTTTCATGAGCTCATTGCAAGCTGCAAGAAATTGCCATGGTTTATCAGCCTTCATCCAACCTTGATGAACCTTAGGGCTTTCCGCATAACTTAGCAGAATCTCTTCGTTATCCAGCGTCCATAGGTATCGATCGTGCAGTGGAATTTTATCTGTTTTCGCGCCATCTGGCCGTCCTGCATCCCCAGCCCAATTAGAGGCTATCGAGACGCATAGCCAAAAGAAACCAGCTTCTCCGATGACTTTGCTATCATCTCGTAGAAGAAGCCCGCGCGCCAGATCCGAGCCTTGCTCATGAAGGTACGCCGTAGTGGGGTATTTACGTCCCCGGAAGTCATAGTAATAAAGATGGTAAAATGTCTTACCGATAAATCTTCTAGCCAAGTCACCGATAACTTTAGACTCCCGCAGTTTTGTTGCGCGGGCGTCAGGATTTTGTTGTTCCCAGATATCGGAGAATGCATCTGTCTTATTCTTCAAAGCCCACTTCTGAACCTCGTAGATATCCTTATTAATGCGCCAACCTATTTCTTGAGCCTTGTTTAAACAAGTGAACAGCATTGGATGGGTTTCAGGCGTAATCTGGTCGAGGACATCGCGACTGCCAGTCTTCACCATAGACATACCGTTCTCATGCTTGGTAGACATCCAAGGCGCATATGGCTCTGTCGCCGGAAGCTTCTCCGAGCGAGCAGACGCAACCGATGACCAAAGTGAACAGATGGTTTCATCGTCTACGACTTGAACAATATAGGCAGCATGCCCTTTATTACCCTGCCCCAGCGCCATCTTTGTCATCATGAGCTGCTCAAAAGACCACAGTAAAAATGTACCTGTCTTAGCGGCAAGACCCGAGTCTCTTTTTAATTTTAATTTTGTTCTGACAGAATGCCCAATCGCAGCAACCATTTCGGTAAGGTATAGCGCCGCGTTTCTATTACCCTTCTTTGCGCGAGTGTGCAGATACACCACAGAAATTAAAGTATCAAGATATTCGTCAATATCATAATTCTTCAAAAACTTAAGAGGGTTACGTGGGGAGATCTCGGTGTTAAGCCTAGACTTAATGCTAGCTTTTAGCTTTTCTCTCATTTAGCCCCTAGTACAATTTTCAAAGCGACGAGTACCGCTATAAATCCAGTAATCCATGTCAAAGCCTGTGCTACAATAGCAAATACAATAATAAACAATAGGCTTTTACACAGAAGGTTGGAAGGGGTAATGCTCGCCACTTATGCTCCTTGGTTTCAGATTTTGTTCATCGTCATCATAAACATCAAAGCGCAGATACCGCCAGCCAAGAGAGGCAGACTGTACAAGAGATACATATCAAAGGTTCTATGCGGCCGACGCCTTGAGCGACGCCATGACCAACGCAAAAGCGGCGTAATTTGCTGTTGCTTCATGTCCTTTAACTCTTGCCGTATGTTTTCCGAGCTCATCTTCACAAATCTCAAATGACACACGGCGGCCATCAGGTAAGGTTGGCAGAAGCATCATAGCGGTGTCCATATTCTGGGTATACCGATACGGTCCCATTGGCTTCGCGCCTGGTAGTAGCTTGTGAATAGCCGCGCAAATTACGTATTCGTCTTGCTCGTGCTGCCACCCTTTCTGGCATAAGTCTATTACAGATTTTATTGTATCCTTATCAAACATATACTACTCGACAAAAATATTAACGAAAAGTCCGTTTATAGTCTGGACGGGACTTGCTCTGGAGAGCATGGGTGGCCTTTTAACGTCGTGCCGAGGACGTGGCTGCTGTGAAACTAATGCATAGCGTTAGTACCACAACAAGCCCTTTGAATACAGCAAACGTGGCTGCTGTGAGCTTATAGAAACCAACCGCTGGCACCTTCCACAGCAGGAAACCAAAAAGAAGGACGCTAACAATGCATAAACTATGTGTTAGCGCCCTAATTGCAAGTGGCATGGTCAGTCCAGTGTCCAGTGGAAAGAGCCTTTCTTTTGACCATCCACCACAGTTCGCTTTGCGCGGCCAATCGCCACAAAAGCAGTGAGCCAGCCAATGATGCCGAGAGCGGCACGGACGGAAAGCAGAATGCCAGCGATCACAACGACGTACCAAAGAAATTCGATCGAAGCAAAGAAACCCATTGTAGTTCTCCAGAAAGATATCTTTGAGGATATCATATAAGATGACTGATTTTGCGCGTCAACCGCGCCTGCCACCGTTGATAACGTCAAGGATAAAATAGATGCCCATAACAATCATCTTTGCTAACTGCGTTGCGCACCATAAGCCCATCGCAATGACAGAGCCTACAAGTGTTTCCACCATATTTATCTCCTATAGATACCATATAAGATGACAGATTTTGCGTGTTAAGGAACCAGTATATTTACAATGCGGCGAAGGATCCCAACATTCTTGTTGACGCGGCGGCTCAATTTCTTTCGATTCTGAGCAGAGCGCGCGATTGACTTCATCCTAGGACGATCCCATTTATTTTTCACAAGAACAAATCCTTGACGCTCGCCTTAGCTTTCGGGGTAGTAGGCACCCCAAGGACTGTCTCAACAACAGGCGTATTCATCAAGTCATATAACTTAGCGCGTGCAGACCAAACGGCATCATACAGATGAATACCACCACCGCGTACAGAGCCTTTCGGATGGACGAGCGTGACTGAGTAAGAGCCAATCTGGCTGTCGTAGCCTGGCGGGTCTAACTCAATTGTCATTTTATATCCAGCTGTTTCAGTGAACAGCTTCATGAGCGCCATATCGAGTTCTATAAGCTCTTCGCGACTCTTTGGGATTGGTGTATTTATCCAATCGTTGCGGCGTTTACTTTCGGTCGCCCACGCGATTTCTCTCTCGCGACGTGTTGGTCCTTTGTACGTCATTTGAGGCCTTCCTATAAAAATTATGTGGACCAACCCTCGTAGTCAGCTTCAGCTGAGGCCAACTAACGCGGGATTTGGTTGTCTTAAAGAAAGTGGCGCCATATGTATTATCATTACCTAGGTTTTCAGCCAAAGACAATGCCATATTCCACTGCTTCCAGTCAGCTGTCTTTGGATTAATTCGCTGAGTAAAGCTAAGTCTTGCTGGTGCGAACTGCCCTGGGCGTCTTACCTCTTGCGCCACAGAAGTTCTCTCCTGTTTGACTCTATTCATCACAACATGACCTACAGCGCGCATCTCGTCTCGAGAGCAACCTCTGCATTCGCCGAACATAGTAAGAGCCAAGAGGAGTAAAGTACCTGTCACATTTCATTCTCGCATAGTTGATCCAATTACGCCGCACATGGGGCAAAGGTTCTGGTACAGCGGCCGCCTTCATAGCTCTTAACCCAGACAGCATCTTGTTGAAGCAGAATCCAGGTATTGTATGCCTTGATGACGTCAGCTCTGGACTTGCAGTAAATATAATGTTTACGTCCATCTGTCGTCTGCATGACGATATAAAAATCACCGCATTGTGCTTCTAGAGCATCAGCGAGGTTAAGCAGGCTGTCACGCCCCTGCGCAAACATCATGCTGATAGCATGGGGAAGTGTAGCAATAGAGCGAAGGGTATGGGCTGCAGTAAGTTTCAACATAAGGTCTCCTGTTAAAGAAGTTTCAAAAGATCACGCATAGACTTAGGGATATGTTTATCGATTGGCGGTGTCCCGAGGTATGTTACAGGCTTGCCTGCTTCAATCCTGACAATAGTCACCTTAGCGCCAAGAGGTATTGCATGACCGATTTTCACCACCCATGTGTAGCCTGGGTAGCGAAGCTCTAGCTCGGCTAGCATTTTTGATTAGCGGCAGCCAGTTGAGCAGAGAGCCAACGTATTCGTTCTTTTGCAGCGGTCTGCCAGATAATCAGGTCTAAATCATTTCTGTTGGCTAAGAAAATGCCATTGGCAATTTCAAAGTCAGATAGATCACCTTTTGCCAGGTCTGTTCGTTCGCGTCCCAGATACTCGTTAGCAAGCATCTGGCCTGCTGGCGATTTCCAATGTCCCTTGACATATACTGGGGCAGGGTCAGCGCCTTGCATGATCTGTGTAAGTATGCATTCACGGCATAGAAGTAATGCAGCGCTGAAACTACGTGCTTCGTGCTCAAAAGGGAAGGAGAAAGAACGGCTGCCCCAGGTAAACCTTGCAAAAACGCTGTAAGTCATTTTTGTTTCTCCTTTGAGAAAAGATGCTTTGGAGCAATATACCAGCGCCTGCACCCTGTTGTTGCAATACAGTCGTCTACTTGTTCACGATTGCGGCAGATGCGCATCGTGTCAACAAAGGAACAAATCAAAAATTGCTTACCACTGTCGATTATACTTCTGACTTCGTCTTGAAACACATGCTGGAATTTTGCATCGAACTCTTTTCGTTTGTAAAGCTCAGGCATTCATTCCTCCGTTTGCAAGCATGAAAGAACAGAATAATAAATAAATTAATTACAACAACTGACAAGATAAGTGACACATCACCCTCCCAAAATTAAGGACACCAGCGCCATAGCACCGATGTCCTTTCATATAAGATGGCTGATTTTGCGTGTCAAGCTTCGGAAGTTGATAGCGATCCATTTGCAGCCATGAAGTATGGCTTATAGCTACGAGGCAAACCCGTGGTAAAAGGCACCTGGCGGGCCTTATACAGCCGCTTCTTTTCAATGCGCGTAAAGCAAACCTTGTCGCTTTGATTACCACCTAACACATGGTAGGCAGTGGCATCTTCAGCGATATAGAGGGCTACATGCCCACCACCCTCTCGCTTGAATGTCAGTACATCGCCTAGCGAAGGTTTAGACGATGCCTTTCCAAAGGAAGACCAATTCAGCGCGTATAGAGGGCCAACCGGCAATTTCTTACCAGCACGCTGCGCGATGACAGCCATAAACAGCCCACACCAAGGTACATCATCGCCAGTATACTTGTAACCCAGCTTAGTGTCACCGACCTCTTCAGCCCATGACATAATAGTTGGATTACTGGCTTTTCCCGGCTTTTCAGTAGTACCCAGCAGCTGCAGAGCATGCTGCACCATAAGAGGAAGAGTGCCTACGGTATCCAGCCAGGCGTATTCCACAGGAATCATAGAATCTCCTTTACAGCAATATTAACTACCTCTTTGACAAGAGGATCGTCTTTCTTGATCTTGTCTGCAATCTCTGCAGCGGCTTCTGTCACGACGACACTAGCAGCTGGCTTAGAGATTTTCAGGATCAGTCCCAACAGTAGATTTAGAATCTTCATTCGTCTTTTCCTTATCTTTAGATGACCCAAAATACCAATTGACAATAGTTGCGAGCAGGGTGCCTAACATAAAACCCAGCACAGTATCGGCAAATCTAATATTGTCTTTTGGTATATCATGAAAAGTGATGGAAGTTAGATAACCAGCTCCATAAAGCGACCAAAAGAGCGCTAGCATAGTCCTGGTATCAGGTATTTTGAAGGTAGACATAATAGGGATCCTATAGAGGGTAAGGTATAGGGTAGATCATCTATCATCCTCTACCCTTATACTCCCAATTAACCGGACATAAATATCATTAATTTAACGGGTTGATGTATGCATTATCTACTTACAAACCTTTGAAGCATACCTGCACTAAGATTTCTGCGTAGCATAATCCTTAATCGCATTCTGGCGCGTTTCAGAGGTGCTGGAGGCTTCCCTGCGCCCACACGCGTCGCCGTGCCCAGCGACAGTTTTTGCTTTGCTACTGTGCCATTTTGTGCGCCGCGTGAGCATCCGCCCGGTCCAGCGCCAGTTATTTTTCTCTAAGATACGTTTGAAAGTTTCTGAAGAACTAGAAATTACGCTACTTGTAAGAACAATCTCGTATCTACGCTGTTCTGCCCAATTAAATAAATGTTCGTGGAATTCTATTAAAGCCTTAACCGCCTTGGTGCCACGTAACGTTGTATGGTAGTACAGTTGTGTTAGAGCTTTTATAGGACTGTGATAATTACCAGCCCCATCGCAAGCTAAAAGCCATCCCACAACTATACCATCGATTTCCATTACTTTGAAATAAGACTGGCGCAGATAGAATTCAAATGCTTTCCGACAACTAACCTCGTCAGATGGAAAATCCTCATCGTTTTCATCAAAGAATAAAGTAGAGGACATTCTATATATTGCATTAAAATCGCTTCTACGACCAGTCCGTATCATGGCTGTAATGCCTTTGTATTGTGTGAAAGAATATTATTGGAAATATAACTTTGCGCGCCTTTTACTGTAATCTTAACAATAGTTGTCGTACCAGCCGGTTCACCTAGGCATTCAAGCCTAACCCATTGGTTATCCATCCACACTAGATGCCCTTGTGTACCTCGTAGAATATTGCCATTTATATTTGCTTGGTATACTTCAGATTCAGCAAACTCAACATGTGTCACAGGGAATACTCCCCACTCCTTATTTAAATGATGCTGAGTCTTAACGTAATCTCCAATTTGGATAGCACTGGCTGTCTTCTGTGTGTCATCAGACATTAGAATTAGTGTATCGTGACTTACACAGTAACCACCGCCGCCGTCACCACCGCCATAACTTCCGCCTGGCGTACCGCTTCCATTGTTCTGATTAACTGGCTCAGAAGTACCTGAGGCATTTGCAATAGTTGCTTGTCTAAGCTCGGTAACTTCTAACGTCACACCTTCACGTACAATTGTAGGGCCTTCTACTTCTAAACTAGTAACATTAAATGAAACACTATGGCTGCCGGCTGCAATACCTGATAAAAATACAAAAGCAGTAAGAGGCCCTTCGGCTCGTGAATCTGCATTATCAAAGATCATATTATATCTAGCACGCTGCACAATATCGCCATCTAGATAGATATCGGCATACATAATTAAATCATCTTGATTGTAAACTTGTCCATAAGCTTGAATTTTGAGGAGACTATTAGAGTCTTCTTTATAAAAAGTATAACCAAGAACTTGCTGATTGATATTACGGTAACAATTAGTAGGAATCGAGCTGTACGTAAAAGAAGTTTTGGCAGCAGCTGCTAGTTGTACGTTATTAACAGCAACGCTCTTAGCTGCAAGAGTATCTATCTCAACATTATGCATCTTAACGCCAGCTTCGCTAGCAATAAAATATGGATCTCCTGTGTCAGGGTCAATGATAGAAAACTTATCAGAAGTAAAAATGATATCTGAGGTTTCGCCTTGATTGATGATGTCCATACCTACAATTCGTTTAGAACCGTCCGAGGCTGTCTCAACACGAATTGTAGCGCGGGCGATAGTACCGCTAGGGTCTGCAAGAGTCGTCTCAAGTGTTTCAACGCGTGCTGACGCATCGCCAGCAACAGAGGATACAGTTGAAATTTGCTGTGATAAGGCTGTATCAGCATTAGCTCTATTCAGCTGCTCTTGGGATATTGCAGATGTATTACCGCTGACATCCTGCTGTAGTTGAGTTGTATTTGTAATAAGTGTATTAATATCATTGCGTGCAGCATCAAGAGCATTTGAAAGAGTTTCATCAACGGCCGCAATAGAACTTATGACAGTTTCAGGAGACATCACATACTGAAATTGCTTACGAGCAGAAATAGAGGTAAGCTCATTTCCATCTTTAACAGAAACTGATATAACTTTAGAGGGTGCGTCTGTGAATTGAGCTACAATGAAAGTAGCTGCTGTAGCATTAGCCACAGGAGCGTCGTCAATGTACCACTGGTAAGATGGCGAAGTAAACCCAGATATTGAAGCCGAAACTTGAATAGCAGAAGGCGATACACTGCTTCCATTGTTTACAAAGAATTGAGAAGGCGCATTTATAGAAACAGACCTAATCCAGTTATGCGATAGATCTTGTGCATCTGTAGGATCTGTAATTGTCATTGCAGACATACGACCACTGGTGGACAAAGTACGTACACCGAAGAATGCACTAGCAGCATCCACAGCTGGCATTACAAATGTAGGTTCAGAATTTCTACCGACTTCGTTGTATACTGGAGCACCGTTTGCCTCAGTCGCATCTATGCCTGCACGATGCATATAAAATACATAGCCAGCAAGTTCAGAGAAAGTGACAGAGCTGCATTCAAGTATACCAGAGGAAGCGACATTGCTGTCTAAGTTAGGTGTATATGTAATATCACGAGGTTGTGGTATACCCACACCATATGGATTTGGTGGGGTAATATACACATCGTCTTTAATGCTCCAAGCAAGCTGCGTGTAATCAAACCTAGTAGCTTCAATAGTACACTGGTCATCGCCTGAAACCTTAGAGCTATCAACACGGAGGTATACTGGGACTTCAACGCCTACTTTTAGTGTTTGGCTTTCAAGTCTAATATAATCGCCAGGCTCATAGTAACGATCCCTAATAACATATTTAAACTTATAACCAGTAGCGCTTCGACTTGTACGACAAATTTCTTCTGCCTTTGCCAGTGCGTGCTGGGGATCTGTAATAGCTTCCGCGAATATATCAGTCTCTAACGAAAGACCATTATCCTCTTCTAACATGGCCTGATATATTGTATCAGTCTCAGAGACTTGTGCAAAATCATCATAAGCAATATCACGAGACGTGAACAGAATTTTATTTGAACTTTCAATACTAACAGAAACACCGTAAAAATCTTGGTCTTTACCAGTGCTTGTATTAGTTACGGAAACTGCGATCTTGTAAAGTTTTCTTCCAGTTTGGCTACCTAGCGTTACAAATCTTGACTGCAAATCGACATACCCAGCACTGCCTGTTGCTATCGTCAAACCCGTATTTACATCAGTCATGGTGATAGTCATATTATCATCACCAGCAAAGTATAACGAGTAATTACCTGCTTCAGACGACTCAACAGGGAGTAACCACTCAAGGTGTGCTGCAGTAGTACCACTACCAGACCAAACACCGTACTTATTTAGATGCCTTCCGCCAGATTCCGAGTCTTTCCATCCGCCAACACCAAGTGGATATCTCTTACCGCCAATACCTCTAAAATACGATGTATTGTATTTTGACGGCCAAGACACGCTATCTTCTTTAAAGCCTTCATTTTCATTATGAAAACGAACTTGCACATGATTATATTTTGACTGTGCATCAGGCCACGTAATATCTATGCTTTCGCCTAAAACTAGATCATCGTCAGTGATAGTACCTGCTACTACCAAATCTTCATTTGTGTTAGGGTACTGTAAACTCAATCGATATTTACCACCAGACCACACAAGCCTGGCATCGCCCATTGATGATAGAATACTTTCGATATTTTCTCTAATAGCCTTAGAGGTATCAATAATCAAATTGCATTCATATAGAGGTATGTTACGACTAGTTATGTTAAACAGCCCGTCAGTGCTACGCCAAAATTTACCACCAACTGTTACATTCTCTTGAACGATAGTCCGGCAGATGGCATCAGCCTTTTCAAAACTATCTAGATCGATTTCATCTATAGAAACACCCTTGCCGTTTTCAGTATCTAACAAGTAATCAAGAAGACAAAGCGCTGGACTATTGTCGTAGCGGTACTTTGTAGGATCATCCTTGTACGATGCCGTAGTGCTGAGTTGGCCATTAGACACCCAACGTACTAAGCGGCCTTCAATCAAAGACTGTACACCAGGTGTACCGCTGAACTGCGGATTATCACGGTCTAGCCTAAAGACTGCAGATAGATATGCAATACCTGTGAAAAACGCATCAGAGCGTTCCCCGAAATTAGCAGCGCATATACTATCAACCTTACTGCCATTAAAGTGATAATCTAACCGTAGAGCTGCCTTGATGCCTGTATATTTATCTCTATTAGCTGTCTCTTCGATAACACCATAAGAGCCTAATGTTGGATCATTTAAATAACGCCCATTATCAATAATAACATCATGAACATTACTAATAGGACCAGCGCAGAGTGCTTGCTGATAGAATAGGAAATCGTTCTGTCCACCAACAAGGTTCGCAGTAAGATATCCGCTAGCCTGCCGACCGACAACATAGGAAGCAGTTTGAGTAGCTCCTAGTAGTGCTGACCAGATACGAAAGATTGCTGAGTATTGATTGTATCCAGCAGTGCCTGTCAGAAAACTCTTGTCACTGTTTGGTGTGGTATATGTGAAGTTACCTGACGTGCTGTGCCAAGTTCTAGTACCACCAATAAGGGCTCGACCATACACAATTGGCAGGTATTCAGCATTACCTTCAGTTACAACTTCAAAACCTTTACGAGCATCTGCCGCTTTCAGAGCTTCTTCGCGCATTTTCTTCGCTTGTACGATAGAATACGCAGTTACAGCCGCTGTTAGAACAAAAGAAGCGATAGCAATAATCAGCTCAACGCCCATTAAATGCGTCCCCACTTGTATGTAAGAGATCCAGAACCAGTATAGATAGCGTCGCAAGAGCCGTCATTAGAATCTCTAGCTCTAATATATTCACGGCTAAGAAAGATACCTTTGCTCATGTCCAGACTGATCATAGGTGAAGCACATGCAATTACAAAACTACTGTCTCCTAGTTCATTGGTATCAATTGCTGCGGAAGGACCATCAATCTGACCTCTATACACCACCAGTGTGTCATTCATATCTGAAACCAACGGCAATCCGGTATCTGGATCAACAAAACCTAGACGGATTTCAACGAGTTTGCCGATCATACCATATTCTGCTTCAATAGCATTTAAAAAATCAGGATCAGCAACAGTAATTTTATATTGCTCACGGTCGACAGTTGTGGTCATTTGCGGCGGATCAACAGATACAATAAAGTCGTCAGAAATATAGCTGACATTATTACCTGCTGTAAATGAATTATAAAATGTGGTAGAGGCTCTGTATAGAGAACCATCCCCGTTAAGTATATGCAAAAAGAAGAAAGCTTCTGCCTTTCCTAATGCAATGATTTGTCTAACTTTACTACTAAAGAGTATCATTACAGCCTCTCAATAAGCTTAATAGAGCCGAGGTCCATTAGAATACCATCATCGAATACCATACCCATTACAGTATCGGTATCATAAAGACAATTCATAATGACATCGTCGCGATGTGTAAAAGACGTATTTGACACGGCAGTACGCAAAGTAGGATATATACCCACATTGCCGATTCCTGTTAGATCTGTCGTAGTCATGTACACCTTTGAATGATTAGAGAACCTAATAAAAGTACCTTTAACAATCCGACCTGCATTGCCAGTGACGGCGAGGGAACTTGCCCCCGCCGCACCAGTTGCTAGAGGAGTGCTAGTAGAGGTACGCCCTTTAATAACACCAATGTTCTGAGGAACGATAATTGTAACCGCTTCTGAGTACCCATGGGTAATCAAGTTCACGAATAGATCCTGTGCACCGCCAGACAAAGGCTCGAGGCGGGTTTCTAATTCCCACCTCTGAGCCGGACGACGGCTTACAGCCCTCTTCAAGGACAAGGTATCCGATACGAAGACGGGACTATTTGACTTCAGAGTCATAGGTACGACGAACTGAGCGATAACAACACCGTTTTCGTAGATACCGTAAGCCATTACTTTATTCCTTTCTCCTTGTTATGTGCATTAACGCCTGCTGCGATCTCTGGCAGCATTTCATAGACAGTCCTCTTGGTTTGCTTAGTTACATCCCCGGTGATTCCAAGGTTGATCTCAGTTTTACCAGATGTATTAGCTTTAGGCATTTTCTTCTCATCAATAGTAGATGTAGTAGGCACTGCAATAATAGAACCGATAGATGAAGAACCTACAATACCACCATCAGCAAACTTAGGAAGTTTATCTTCGTTAATTGCTACAAGCAACTTACGATACTTCCTAGCTTGTTTAGCTTTAATAATATGTTCATCATTTGAGACTGCGGCAAGGATACTGTCAGAACGGTCGGAGCCTTTGCCAGAAATCTTACCAGTAGTAGAGATCTGACCGCCATCAGCAAAGAAACCAGCAATCAAGCTACCGAATAGACCGCCGGCAAGCGAGCCAAGGCCAGCAGCACCACTCGCACCCAATCCGCTAAAGGCGCCCGAAATACCCTTTGAGAGAGAGTCAGTACCTTTGCTAAGAGCATCGCCAATACCGCCAGAAAGAGCATCTGCACCAGTTCCCAAGGTATCACCAATGGTACTAGCCCCTGAATCCAAACTGCCAAGGACATCCTTACCTAGAAGATCGCCGCCTTTCTTAAACAGACCAACGCCACTCCCAGCATCTAACGTAGGAAGTGAATTACCAATATTAAGAGAGCTGGCAAATCCACCAACATCAGGCACTACTGTATTCTTATCGCCACCTCCGAACAAACCGGAGAAAAGGCCATTATTAATACCATCGCTGCCTTTACCAAATAGGCCACCTATTGCAGAGCCTATTCCACCTCCGCTAGAGCCACCGCCAAATACAGATCGAATGCCATTTGTGATGACACCATTTTCACCAGTGATCGGCGCCGTAATAGCGCTAGTAGCTTGATGCAGGATATCTTGCGCAAGACCATCAAAGATTGTAGAGAAGAAATTACCCTTACCGCTAAAAGCGTTGAACAGTGCATCCTGGAAATTCTTATCCAGAGATTGCGCAAATTGTTCACCCATTTGACGGAAGTTATCACCTGCATGCACAACACGATCCGTAAAACGTTCCATGCTACCTTGTGCAATTTGCAGTGATTTTGCGAGTTTAGAAGTATCTTCCCCAGCGGTATCGGCTTGTAGAATTGCTTCATTCAAGCCATCAATACGCTTCTGGTATTGCTCTAGTGTTTGTAACTGAGCTGGCGTGAAGAGATCAAGTGTTTTACGATCAATACCACTAGCAGCAAGCGCATCCTTGCGGTTACCTCCATACTGTCTAGTGAAAGTAGAACTCTTCTTTGCTTGGTCGATAAGATCATAGACTTGAGAGTAACCACGCTCTAGTGGCGTATTCTTTGTCTTAATACCATCAACAACAATCGGAGGCGCCTCTGTGGAATCCACCATTGGTGCATTGCGCAAGGCAATATGCCAATTCTTACCGCCATTCTTTGCTGTAGACTTTCGGCTCTCGTCAATAGCCTCAGCAACCGAGTAACCAGCATCTTTAAATTTCTTTACGAAATCTTTGAAGGTTATCCCAGCCATCGGCTTGACATCAACAGCGGATACACCGGCTTCCGTGCCAGGAACATGATAAGAGCGATGATGTGTACCATCAGCATACAACTGGTCGTTACGTGCTTGCGTTCTGGAAAGACCATTTACACGTGCGTTAGGAAACAATCCTGTTACAATACCCTTTAGCTCTGTATCAGAGAATGCTTTTCCAGTTGCTACAGGAGGCGTGGCAAATCTATCAACGGCGCTGCTAAATCTATCAACGGCGCTTTCAAATGGTGTAGCATCAAACTTAGTCTTAAATTCCTTTTCGAATTCAGTCCTAAAGCGAGACATCACGTCATTTTGATTAGAACCATTGAAGCTGTTAATAATATCTACTAGAGGCTTAGTTAGATTAGGCAATTCTTGAGCACGATCTAGAGCATCGAGATTAATAGCGCTCTGAGTGACAGACTGACGCTGTTCTGGAGAGAACCTGCGGAACTGCTGTTCTGTTACACCATAATCAGGAATGATATCTTTAATTTTCTTAAAGGCACTACGAGCACCGCGAATAAAAGCATCATCGATAGACTGCGCCATATCATTAAACAGCGAGATATATTCACCTTGTTGTTTAATCTCTCGCAGCCAGCCGAAGGAAGCTTTACCTTGAGCAGCCAGCTTAGCCATTTGGGCTTTAATAACACCAGCGGCAGAACTGATGTATGCAGCAAACTGTTCACCAAAGAGATCTGTATTAAACAGTTCAAGATTGGTACCAAATATCGAGTTAATACGCTCAGCGTATTTATCCATCGAATTGGTAGAGTCTTCAAGGAGTTTTGCACGCTCACGCTCGAGCTTATTCAACTGAGCCATCTTTGCAACATAATCTTCAAGATTAGTTACATCATCAGCTTCAAGACGCTTAAGTTGGATACGCTTGTCAAGCTCTACCAGCTGCTTTAGCTTATTTGTAGCGATAGCTTCAATAGAGACTTGATCACCGACTCCGCTACGAGACAGAGATTCACCAAGTGCCTTACCAGTTTTATCAAAAGAATCTACCAGCTTTTCACGCATACTGGCCAACAAGTCAGCCTTCTGCTGCAATAGCGCGGAGACATCTTGAGTAGGCGTAGCATTCTTAAGCTGCTTTTCAATACCATGAATTTGAGAGGCAATAGACTGCAATGAAGATCTAGATGTCTGCGAAAGACGCGAAAATCCCATATCAGAGATTTCAACGCCAGCTTCATTTACATCAGCCAGAAGTTCCTTAAAGCCATAGCGATCTTTAACTTCCTTCTTAGGTGCTTGCCCAAGTTCATTGACACGTTCTCCAATTGCATCCAATCGGATCTTAGCAGCGTCTAGACGGGCAATCTCTGCAGGCGTAACCCCAGTAATACCGCCCTTACCATCATAACTGATGCGACTTTCAATACTAGCAGCATCAGCGGCGAGCTTTGCGCGCTCAGAGCCTAGCTTTGACACCTCTCCTGCGTTACGCTTAAGTGCTCTTGCGTTTGCGCCCAGCCCTGCTGTTTCATTAATTAAACGAGCTCGCAGTGTGGCCGGTATGGCACCAGCGCCGGCAATTTGTGAAGTAAGTACATTATCAGCTTCAGCCCTAGTGGCTGCCACATTAGCTGCAGCCTTGCGCAACTGTTCTAGAGCAGTTTTTGCACGAGCAGGACCATCGGTATCACCGATATGATCCATTGCAACACGAACGTCCTTAGATGCCTTATCCACATCCTTAAGTTCATCAGCCAGCGCTTGGATTTGGTCCGTCGGCAGGTTAATGTAGTCCGTCATATCTAGCGAAGGCACTTGAATCTTTTGGAGGGCGTTGTTAATCCCGTCAAAGCTCATATCACTAGGTTGCAGCGCACGCATCTTCGTTTCAGCTTCAGATACAGCATCTGCAATTTTCTTAAGCTGATCTGGTGTAGCATCCGATGGAGCTTTATCCAACTCAGTCTTAAGACGCAGGTACTCAGCAGAAGCTTTGCCGAATTCTACGGCAGCCTTTGAACCACTAATTGCAAAATTACGAAGCAATCCTTCATTCGCGCCGTCGCCTAGTGCGCCTGCTTGCTGCGTTATCTTACTACCCAGCAGCATACGGTCAGCAATCTGCTTATTAAACTCATCAGCAGCTTCCGTTGCACTCTTCATCCATTGTTGTGCAATACGACGTGCAGTGAAGTCAGAAGCAGCAACAGCTTTTTCAGAGTCCGTAGTAGGATTCAGTCTGGCGTTCGCCTTGTTGAACTGATCTGAATACTTCTTAAAAGCTTCTACATCAGATTTACCTCCAAAGAACTTTTCACCCTTAGTTCCGAAGTCAGTACCCAGAGCTTTAGTCTTAGTGGTAAAGTCTGCAAGAGAATCATTGAAGGCCTTTACATCTGCGTTCTTTTGCCCAAGAACACCAAGAGCATCCGAGATACGGCGGTATGCAACTTCAACCTTTGCAAGATGCTGAAGCTCAGCACGACGGCGTGCTTCAAAATCGTCCTTGCCTTCGCCAAAACGTTGGCCATCACGATTTGTAGCTGCCACAGTACGAACCGACTGGTCATACTCTGCCCTGGCGTTGTTAAATACACCTTGTTGCTTAGGAGACAGAAAAGCAAAATTCTTAACAGCCTTTGCTGTAAATTGCTTTTCCCACTCATTGTACATCTTGGTGTCGTTAACAGAAGTATCCTGCGCTCGCGCCCGTACAGCATCAAAAGCACCTTGTGCCTTATTACCTACAGCACGACCTGCACGACCAAGCCAACTATTAGAAATGTAGTCGCCGACTTTATTTAGAGCATGCGCAATAGCGTTCTTTACGTAGTCTGAAGCAGTGTAGATACCTGGCAGCGCTTTCTTCTCCCACCAGTCGCCAATACTAGTGAAGACATTCTTGATGTCTTTCCACATATTAGAGAGCCAGATGGTAAAACCGGTACCGTCACCTTTACCAAAGATAAAACGTCCAAGGTTGCCCGTAAGCGACGTATCTGGCTTAGCGCGATCAGCTGCATTAATTGCAATCGTATCGCCGATATTTCTTGCAGTAGCCCCCGGCCTGAGAGGATATCTAGCCAACATTTCAGAAGAATCTTGCTGCAGCTTTGCAAAACGACGCTTTTGTTCGTCATTGAGCTTACCGCCTTGAGACATAGCTTCGTCATTGAGCTGAGAAATCGTATCAGTAATGGTCTGTAGGTAGTTCTGAAGTGCAGCCTGCTGGCCGTCGGAAACTTGACTCAGATCAATATTCTTCAATTGATCTCTAATGTCAAATTTCTGTCCAGCAACATCCTTTACACCAAAATCTTTAGCCAGCTTTGCTGCCTTACCGGCGCCGCTCTTTGCGTCCATACCAAAGAAGCCGAGGATGTTATCGCCCAACCATTTGATGTTATCAGTGAACGACTCGAAAGGTCCAAAGAACCCTGCGATAAGGCCGGTAGCGATAGTCACCGCGCCAACCAAAGCAATGATCTCTGGTCCCAACGCAAGACCAAAGAAACCCAACACAGCTGTCAGACCACGTGCCAGCAGTCCGGCAGCGCTGCCTAGTATTCTAGCAGCAAAGCCTGCACCCCGGAAAGCAGCTCCGACCGGTCTGAAAATACGCGCAAGAATACCTGCTTCTCTCGCTGCGCCTGAGACGCCACCAATCAGAATAGGCCCGGTACCACCAGAGATAGCACGAGCGCCAGCACCCATACCAACAGCACTACGCAGTGTAACGATAGCCTTGTCGATAATAATAGTCGCGCTTGCCCTACGAGAACCCAGCAGGGTGCCGAAGAACGTAGAAAAGCCTGCCTTCAAACCTTCGCCAGCTTGCCTCGTCTGATTAAAACGATCCTTAGCATTGCTGAGAGAGTCCGTCAGGCTGGTTTCGCCCGACATCAGCTTTCCAATACGGTCATTCCACCAGCTAGCGCTAAATACAGTAGCCTTTGACAGATCTTGCAGTCTGCTGGCAAAACCACGGATATTAAGTGTTACGGCGTCCCACGCTGCCTTTGTAGCAGCCTGATCAACACCAGAGCGAAGTTCTTGCTCCTTACTGTTGAGCTTCTCCTTAATACCCTTATTAAGCATTGCGCTGTAAGTACCACGTGATGCGGTGCCAAACTGTTCCATCCGCTGAGCTTTAGACAGCTTGTCAAAGTCCCAAAGCTTGGTTTGGCGCTTCTCATTAAGACTATCTTTGTAATTCTGCAGCTCACCGCCGATTGCATCATTAACAAAGTCTTTCTTAGTGCTTCTGAAGGTCTTAAAAGCTTGCACAGACTTTTGAACTGCTTTAAAGGCAGCGGCCAAGGCAAGCGTAGAAACTACAACGCCGCCAATATTACCGCCAAGATCCGTGAAAGCCTGCCCTGCACCAGTAGCTGCATTTGCAGTACTAGCTAGGCCGACAATCAAAGCTCCGGCTGCAGCCAGCAGAAACAGCTTATTCTGCAAAAGTGAAGAAAGACCGCTCAATATTGGTGAAATGGCACTAAAGAAGCCAGAAATACCCGAGCGCAGCCCGCTAAAGATTTGTGCAGAAAACGAGAGCAACACAGTCTTCAAATTAGAAGTAGCGCCCTTGATTGTCCTGATAGCAGCGCTGCTAGCCTTTGTAACGCCGTCCTTAAGCTTCTTTCCGAAATCACCAAGGCTGGTGTTAGGAGAGATTTGAAGCTTAGATACACCTTCGCGTAGACTTTTGAAGGAGTCTATAAAGTTAGTATCTGACTGCGGTTGCTGAGGACCATTAGCGCCGACCACACTGCTCTTAAACAACGTGCTCTTAAGGTCCAACTCACCATTTGCGTAACGTTCACGATTAGCAGCGATATTGCGAAACATATTTGCAAAATCATCGCCAATAGCTGCCAAGGCAGTAGCAATAGGGCCACGCTGTTGGTTTGCCACGCGCCTAAAGAGAAGAATAGGGCTAGACAACCATGTAGAAACACGCGCAGTCCAACCAGCAGGAAGCACAACAGACGCGGCATCTTTCGCCAGTTTGCCTAGCACGCCCGCAAGTAGATTGCTACCCATAACGGTAAGATCTCGCAGCAGGCGAGCGCCGCCGTCTTTACCAAACATCGCAATCGCAATGAAAGGCAGAGAGGCTTCTACAGCTTCCACCATTCCAAACGCATCAGTCAGACCTAGCGACAGGATGCCAGCGGCAATAGCCGCAAACTTAGGCTCATCAATCAGATTCTTAGCAAGGCTGCTGGTAAACTTAACACGAGAGAGTTGCCCCAAAATAGGGCCACTGTAACCTTCAAGCAGTGCCGGAGCAATACCAGGTTTACGCCTCTTACCTTCTTTACCGTTACCAAACAGCGTCGTGTAGATATCAGAAAACTTCTTCCCCGAAAACTTGCTATATGCAATCGTAATTGCTGCAAGTGCTCCGATTACACTATTAGAGAAGATCGGGATAAGATTGCTTACAACATTCAGAGGCCCTTCCATAAATGGCAGAGCATCCAGGAAGATGCCACGAAGCATTGCAGGGATTGCGTGGCCGATAAGAGCGACACCTTCCATCGCACTCGCGAGCAACTTCTTAATAAACTCATTTGCGACTACGCCAGCAGCTTGCCCAATAGCTGGAGCTGCATTAGTCAATGCTCCACCAGTTGCTGAGTCTACAATAGACATCAGGTAGGAAGCAGCGAAGAATTTAATCGGAGTACTCTTAGAGCGAAGCAACACGAACGAAGCATACAATACGGAGCCAAAAGAAGACGCTAGATTCTTAGCAGTATTACCCCAATCGATGTCTTGGATAGTCAGCTTAAGGCTACGGAAGGTGCCACCGAAGCGTTGGCCAAATCCTTCGATTTTCTTGTATACGCTTTCAAATGCTGATTTTACAAGATCACCAAACTTTTCGATAGCTGACTGCGAATGGAATAGGTTCTTCGTGTAAGCATTAACGTCATCGATCGTGTCCGGCCAGAAGGAGTGTCCAACAACTTCATCCCAGATATTGTAGAAAACGTCTTTGATCGTCTTCCCAAAGTTAGAAACAATACGTTCCACCTTGGCAAGTCCACCACTGGCATAAGATTCAACCGTACGGATCATATTGATGAAGCTTTGCAGCCCATCACGCGCAGACGCCTTCAAACTATCAAAGATAGCACTGTAATCTACCTGCTGAAGTTGATGCACCAGCTCTGAGCCGACACCAGCAAACACCCCGACCAGAAAGGCAGGCAGAGTCTTGGCAACACCAACTAGGATGCTAACAATAGTCTTGCCGATCTTAGTGCCTATATCATCGGCGTTTGCCACATTATTGAGCAGTTTTCGGGCCACTGTAGCGAGTGTCTTAAGCGCTCCAATAACGCCATTAACCAGAGCTTCTCCCAACGCCTTGCCTGTTTCAAAGCTAAAAGCTGAAGAGAAGATATCTCGGATGGTCTTGAGGCCAATGTAGACATTTACAGCGGCCTTGTATGCAAAATTACTGAGATCTGGCAGAACAAGATCATTGAATGCTCGCTTGGCCATATCACCAATGAGACGCATATACTCAATAACGCGATCAAATCGGGTGTCTCGAATACGAACAAGTTTGTTGTCCATCAAGCCTAGCTGGATTAGCACATCCTGCAGAGGCCACACAGTAAACTCTTTAACCAGTCGTTCTTTTTCACGGATCAGGTACTGCACACGATCAATACGGATCAGGTGCCCATCAAAGGTATTATTAAGCCTAGTAAGGTTGTCGGCGAATTCCGAAATATCTTTAGACTTAAAAAGGCTGACCAAAGCTCTAGGCGCAAAGTTATCTCCAAGGAAACCTACAGACAGCGTTTCTTTAAGGCCTTCTAGTCCACGATTAAGCGGAAGAAGAGCTTTATATACAAATGTATCAGCATCATGCGCAGTCTTCGCAACGGTTGCACCGAAACTATCGCGGAAACGAACCATAGGTGCAATGATGACAGGCATACTACGCGCAATATTGCGAGCAATCAACTCCACGCTACGCGTCATCTGCACAGCAGAATCAGTGAGCGCTTCTACAGTCTTACGCGTGTCGCCTAGATCAAAGAATCCTCGATTGTCTTCCTTAGTAGGCTTCTTGATACGGCTGAACAGTCGTTGAATGATATTCTGTGGAACATCGATTTGATCTTGCGTCTTGAACAATTCGCGGATTTTATTCACCGCGTCCTTGGTCTGTGCCCGCATTTGGCTACGCAGCGACAAGGGATTGAAATCAAGGGCTAGCTGCCACTTAAGCCTAAACGAACGGAAGGCATCAAGTGACCTGATGTAATTGTCGAAAGCGCGCTGCGTAGTTGCAAGGCGGATAATGATCTTATCAGCACCAAAGCCTACATCATCTGCAATAGACGAAAATACCTTACCTAGAGACTGAGACGCGCCGAGGTAGGTATTGATATCACCAAAGAAGTAGCCAAAAGCCTGCGACATCTTGTTAAGACCAGCAGAGGCGGTAGTGGTCGTCTTTGTGAAGTCCTTATCAACACTTGCGGCCATCTTTTCAAGTTGCTGAACGAGGAGATCAGTAGTGATCTTACCGTTATTGGCAAACTGCCGAAGCTGGCCTACGCTGACATTAAGAGACTTAGCTAGTGCAATGCCCAGATAAGGCATTTGCTCCATGACTGAGTTAAATTCTTCGCCACGGAGAACACCGGAGGCGATCCCCTGGTTCAGCTGAGTAATAGCAGCAGCAATCGATTCTACAGAAGAACCTGAAAGTTGAGCACTCTGCTGGATCGTCTTATTCAGACGAATAATCTTTTCCTGGCTGGCACCCGTCTGCTCCAAAGATTTGCTGAGCGTAAAATACAGATCAGCATTATTCTTGAGTAAAGTGCGGGTATCTTGCGAAGTCTTAAACAAGGCTCGCTGCGACTGAGTAAGCTCTGCGGTACCTTGCGTTACGAGCTTTAAGCGATTTCGAATATTCTCGAGATCATCGCCAACACGCGCGAAGGCAGTAACACCACGGGTGGCAACAAATGCTGCTGCAACACCAATAATACTACCCTTCAACAGGTTCATATTGGCTACAAGTTTGTTAGTGTCACCGGCGACGGCGCGGAGGGAGGCCGTACCAGTGGTCCCAAAAGCGCGCAACTGACGGTTAGTGCGGTCAACCTCCTGACCCACTTTCTTAAATTGATCGCTGTCTACACCGTTTAGTGCAGTACTAGCTTTATTACCTCTAAGCACTAGATCTGCCAGCGACTTGTTAAGCTGCTTGAGATCAGACCGCGCTTTGTCAGAGCTGGTATCTACGTCAATAATAACGCCAGACATCAATTGATTCCTTTCAAAATTAAGCCCCTGCTAGGGCTTCCTAGCAGGGGCTCAGGCTATTGTTGCCTAACGATGGTTCCACTAGGGGTTATACCCACTTGTGATAACAGTGTCTTTTCAATAAAGTATGCTGGTGCTTGTTCTGACGAGCCGTTATTTAGAGGAATGACATGTTCCACATCATTCACAATATTACCGGCGTTGTCTCTTTGCCACCCATCGCGAGCTTCTCCAGTATCTACCGGAGTAGCCTCTTTAAGTGCTTCAATTGCCTTGTCGACGATCTTATCTTTTGCAAGCTCTATAAGCTTACTCAGATCTTTGTTAAGATCGCCTGTCAATCTGACTTTAACCTTCATAAGTCGATCTTGTCACCTCCTTGCGCCTTTATCATGGCCTGGAAGAAGAAAGAGCCCTTCAAGCTGTCCATAGGACTGTCAGTTTCACGTGTAGTTCGTTGGTATATCGCTTTGAGGCTGGGGAACAGCACCCAGGGCTTCTCTTTCACACCGGCGCTTTGAATAATCTTAGACGCACGGTCGTCTTCACGCCATCCTGGAGGACGACGTTCTAGGTAGTCATACCAGCCTAGCAGTTCATCATAAGGGATTTGTTCTACCTCATGTACAAACTTACCAAGCTGATACGCAATTTCATACAGCGAGATTTCAGCGTCAGTTAGGGTTACTTTCCCGCGTCTTCACCAATGCCGGAGTACTTCATAATAGCATTCGACAGGTCGCGGAGTTCATCCATCGGCCATTGTTCAAAATGCTCATCCTGAAGTTCGCTAGCGCCTTCGACGGCCCGGCGAATAACAGTACGGAGAATATCCAGACCGGCTTCTTCATCAGTTTCCAGGTTCTTTGCCTTTTCCTGGATCTCCTTGACTTCCGAAACGGTAAGCTTGAAGATAGTAACATCTTCGCCAAGGAACTTAACTCGCTTGGACATACGCTTGCCCAGGAGCGCCATGATGCCGGTGGTCTTGGTCTCAGTCATTTCTATTATCCCTTAAATTTAGCTGAATTAGTGCGCTGGTATTCATCCAGCCACTTTAGCATCCCGTGGAGGTGCGCAAGAGTTTCAAAAATCTCTGCCTGCTTGACAGGATCATTTTCAAACTCTGCCTTTCGTTCAAACGTCTTTCGGATGCTGATGTTGACGCTCTTACGAATATGCTTTGCCGTCGTTCGAAGGACGTATCCAATATCAAACGGACGGGATTCTTCCGTCTCTGACATAATTCTTCTTCTCTATATTGGCGGATCCGCTAGGGGTCGAACCTAGATTGCTGGATTTGGAGACCAGAGTCCTACCATTGGACGACGTACCCAAAAGTCACTCCCCGCCGTAACAGGGAGTGATATTTCGATTAGATCGTGTAAGCGCCGAAGAACGAACCCTGCAGGGTCATCGTCAGCGTAGCCGTGGTGGCATCAGTCAGCTGCGGATTAACCTGCAGAGCTTCGATCTTACCAACCCAGTAATACTGAGTATTAGGCACGGTACCAAGACCCGATGCAGTCGAAGCGTACTGAGCATTCGTAGTACCAGTCGGAGCCGTAGTCAGAAGCGTGAAGCGGAAAACACGCTGCACACCGTCACCAACCATACCGCCAAGAATGGTAGGCGTGCCCGACTTATCCCAGTCAGCAGGGACAAAGTTGAGAGTGATTTCCAGCGAGGGGGCATCAGCCTGACCCTGAATCTGCGAACTATTGCTCTGGCCATAAGCCGGAACGTTCACAACGTTAGCAGGGGTACCCATAGCAGGAAATTCGCGCACGTTCTTAATACGAACAAATGCACCAGTAGCCTTAGTACCACCGATATTCTGGATTTCAGTCGCAAACAGAGCCTGGAAGCCTGCAGACGAATTAAGGGCACTAAGAGCCGACGCGGTGAGTTCCGACGCCGGAGTGGCAACAGCAAGGTCCGAGAACATGCTGGCGCCGATTGCGGAAATATGAGCCATTCTTATTCTACTCCGAAGAGGTTAAAGGGTATCGTATATTGCGACCTTGCCAAACCTTGGTTATCTTTATCTTTTCCCATAGGAACTAGAGTGCTAATTAGCAGTTGCAAATTACCTACAGTTTTCGATTCAAGGTGTCGGTCTAGAATATCAGCGATCTCGAAAGCCCTCGCGGGACCTTGTCCGAAGGCTGTAAATATATCGATGATACAGATACCTGATGCGGAGTTACGATTTATACTCTTCCCAGAAGGTATAATTGTAACGCGGAGAAACTCTTCTCCAGTGTTTGTTGGAATAACATCATTAGGGAAAGTCTTTACAGACTCTGCAGCCCAGGCAGTGCTGCCAAAAACAGAGAAGATAGCTGACATAGCGTCAGAAAACCTGCTCATGCTTCCTTTTCCCTAAAAATGTTAAATACCCAGACCTTACCACTCTGTTTCAGCACATCACCAATTCGCCAGATATATCCATCTAGCTGCATAGTATCGTACAAGGAAAAAGAAACCACATCAGCTCCCTTCGCCATGAGTGTACGTGTAATCGTATTTGATTTAGTGACTTCTCCAGTAACTACAATCTTTAATACAAGCGGTGCTGCTGTTTGATTAGACAGCTGACCTGCATTAAAATCAAAGCTAGAAGAGGTACTCTTAACCAATGTAGCATCAACAGCCAGATCTTTGACTCTTTGAAAAGCCAAATTGATCTGGCGATCGATCATTGCGGAATAACCCATTTCACCACGCCCTCCAAACAGCTCGAGAGCCTCCATTGATAAGCAAAGGTCTAATAATCCGTCGTACATGCGAAGGAATCAGAGAGGGATTGCTGACTGACTTCAAGGTAATATTACCTAGCTGCAGATCATTTACCTCACCAGTGCTGTCCAGGAGGCCATCGTTATTTAGAAGGTGGTAAGCCAACTCAAACGTAGCCATAGAAATGCGATCAGGCGTTCCATTCATAGAAACAGCCCGACCGAGCCTTGGATCGAAATATGAGATTATACGAGGAAAGGCAAGTTTCTGAGTATCATCAGAGGCACAGCCCTCCCAGTTAAGCTGGTCGAGCGTAAGGGTTGCCGTTACCAGCGCCTTAGAACGAGTGTCTGCATCTGTAAGATCATCCCATGCGGCAGCATCTAGTCGAGTCTCGAAGTACTCAACAGCTTCCTCATAGGTGACGTTACAGTTGACGCCCTTAACCAGCGTAACCATGATTAGCTGTGGAAGACGGGCAGAATGCCGAGCGACAGGGCCGACGTAGTCTTACGCTGCCAGATACCCTTCACGTTCGCGATGTTAGCATCGACCATGTTAGCAACGGTACGAACCGTGCTGCCATCAAGGACCGAAGCATAGTCAGCGTCCGAAGGGAAAGCTTCTTCTGGGCCAGCCCAGGTGTAGCCAGCGGGGTGGATCACATAGCCCCAACGGTGCCAGATTTCCTTGGTACCCGAACCCTTATAAGCAGCCGCGCGAGCGTCCACTTCCACAGGCTCAGGGATATCCAGCTGTTCCATAGCAATAGCGCCAGGAAGCACCAGGAACGAGGTATACTGGCCAACGATATCAACGCCAGCACCGACATTGATCTTTGCAAGCTCTGCCGTAGTGAACGAGGTGTTAGCACGAGACAGAATCAGGCGGAACTTACCATTAAAGATGGTTTCAAATTCCAGCTGACCATCAACGATCTTATCTTGGTCAATCAGGTTAGCCGAACGAACGCTCGCCAGGATAGCCGGATTAATAACCCAATACATATAGTCGGGTTCGCAATCCTTGAAAGCCATACCAACAGCACGGAACATAGCTTCTGCACGCTGAGCGCCCTGAGCCGTGGTCGTAGCAGCACCAACCGGAGAGTTAGCACCAAGGTCCACATAGAAACCATAACGCTTATCAGTCGGATCGTTGAAGAACGTCTGGCCACCAAGGCCGGCCTGTCCAGTTGCGCTGGCAGCACCATTCAGAAGCTCGGCAACGGCAACACCCTTCAGAACAGCCATAAGCGCGTTATGTTCGTCCTGCGCATGATGCTCTGCAAAGCTCTTACCCATCTGGATCAAGTCGTCCTTCTGAGTAATAAGCTGCTTGAGATTAACCTTCTTTGCGCCCCACGTACGCACAGTCTTAATATACTGCGCCCAGTCGCTGGCAAAATCATTGTAGGAACCGTCAGTCGAGTCCGTGATAGAAGCAACGTTGATGACGGCATTCATCGGCTTGAACCAGCGCATCTGACCGACAAACGTTTCAGTGTTCTTGTCAATCTGAGGATTACCGCCTACAATGGCAGTGCTGGACAGCTTCTTAGCATTAGTGTAGGCCTCATCGCTGTAAGCAGCGAGAGTTTCCTGCAGGACGTAGTTGAGTGCGCCTGCCGGGATCGAGGGAGTCGGCATTTTTCAGAGATTCCTTGTTTAGCCCCTCGCAGGTTTACCTGCTAGGATGTTCGCAGCAATCTGATCAAAACCCATTTCAAAAATAGAACCAGGTTTATTTTCAGGTTTGCCGCTGGGTTTAATAGGCTGGCTACCTCCGCCGCTATTACGCTTAGGCTTGAGCAAGTATGAATTATCATCATGCTCCAGGAAAGCCTTCACATAATCCTCGACAGAACGACCATCCTTGGCCTTCCAAACGCCATCATCACCCTTGATAAGCTCAGAAGTGATTTCATTAACAGCAGCTTGCTTAGCCTTGGGAGTACGAAACTCTACGTCAACAGACGAGACAGCATCACGCACGTCACGATCACGAGACAGTCGAACGTTACTTTCGCGAAGGCTAGTAAGCTCCGACTCAAGAGCGGTCTTTTCGAGAGCGTAAGCTTCAGCAAGCTTACCTTCATCCCGCAGTCGGTTAGCCTCACGTTCACGTTCTGCCTTTTCAAGTGCAGCAGCCTTTTCTTCAGCCTGCTTTACGCGCGCATTCAGATCGTCCATCTTCTTCTTGAAATCGGCCTTGGCCTTATCAAGAGCCTTTTGAGAGTCAGACACGTCCTCAATAGGACTGCCATCTTCGTTCTTGGTCGGATCATAGTCGGGGTTGTCGATCATCTGACCTTCGTTTTCAGGATCAGGGATCTGCTTTGGATTCACTAGCATTCAATATTCCTCTGAGCACAGCTCACTACTTAAGCAACAGTACAACTGTCACTTGAATGGAATGGCGGAAAGGCCACGCTTGAGCACTGCTTTCTACGTGACCCTACCGGGTTAATTTAACGGGCTCGACTTTACCCTACACCGTACCAACCATAGTTATTTTCAAAGTCATACGGTACTTCTTCAAGCACTTGCTCTTGTGTTAGGATATCGTCTTCTGTAAGTACCTTACCACCAATCACAGACCTTCCTGCGACAGGCACTAGCCCTTTATCAATAGCGTCATTCAACAGCTGATCATAAATATCTTGAGGCAGACCTCTGTTTTTCATCTCATCCAGCGTCATAATGATAGGATTTTTATCCATAACCTTAGCGTAGATTTGGCGAAGAGCAGATCTGCCAGGAAGCATATCGGCAATATTAGTAAAGAAAGCGTCATGTACAGTGGAGGTAGCTACATTGTTAGCTTTACCCCAAAGATGAAACCGCTTAACAATGACAGCATCATTTGAATGGTTTGCATTAACACCAAAAGCAGTGCCGGCTTTGATGGGATTAGCGATGTCATTGATAGTGCCCGACTTATTAAGTACTTGATCCCACCAGCTCGCTGCTGTCTTTTGTGGAATCATAAGGATATTAGTTTGCCAATTACCATCTTTATCTTTGTAAACTAAACGTTCTTCAAATGTTTGCGTGAAGGACTGATTGATTACCTTTCCATCAAAGTTGACAGAGGGTACATAAGTCCAGCTCTTCGGCAAATCATTCATGTTGGTGTACAGTAGCGTGATTTCAGAAGCCTTTTCAACATCCTTGAAACCAGTCACACCAAACTTTGAGGCGATATCTGCGATTGGTACGCCACCAACGCTAAGATCTAGCTTAAACAACTTTCGTCCTAGGGCACGTTCGCCTGGCTTTTCAACACCAAGGATTAGGTCTGCTAACCCACTTTCAGGCTTCCAATCAGTAAAGACCCGCTGCAGCAGTTCTGCTGTAACAGTGGTGTTTGGTGGAAGCCCTAAGTAACGCGCAAGCTCTTTACCGATAGGACCACGTCCTGGGCCTTTACGTTCACGCCCTGTCAGTGCGTATGAGGCAATTTTCTTCCAATTCAAACTGCTGTCTGATGGCTTGGCATTTGCTAGAAAGGCTTGAGCCATGCGTCTGAAGAAGGGACTAAACTCCTTTAGGATAGGCACTTGCTCATTCAGATGGTCTGACATGATTCGGGCTACAGCTTCGAAGTCTTTAGGCGTCACGATTTCATCATACGCTTGAGACATCTTCTCTACTAGCTCGCGTGTTTTAGGCTCCAGGAACCAGAGTTCTGCCATGATTTCGTCGCCAGGTTGCTGACCTTTATTGAAGACATCTACAATATCCTTACGTAATTCGGCAAGCATGTCAGCGCCTTCTGGATCGTATCGAAGCAGACGTGCCCTCCTGGCATCAATCTCATTCAATACGGTCTGACGTTCTCCGGATGTAACCACAAGAGTATTATCACGTTTACCGAGTACCTTACCAAGCTTTCCTTCTACATTCATGATGCCAGTTCTTTCACCAGCGCCGTAAAAGGTCACCATATTTTGGGCTTTAGCTGCTTTTTGCAGATCTTTAAGCTTCAACCCCAATCGTTCATTTAGGGTCTTAAAGCGAGGATCATTATAAGTAGCTGCAGCAATTTCGTCGTATAGACGTCGCTTTTGGCTAGTCGGAACCACGTTAGACAGTGACGCCAGTGCTCTGTTTCTAGTTGTAAGTGCAATAATCTGGGCACCCGACGATGATGCGTCCTGCTCCATAGCAAGGCCAGTCATTAGGTTATCTAGCGTTCCGCCACTTGTTACATGGTTCTCTATTTTAGCTGCTTCAATTGCAAAACGAAAGAACTTACCTAGCTCTTCACCTTCAACTTCGGCAACAATATCGCTTTCTAGGATTGCCCTAATATCTGCAGGCCTAGCAGACAACATCTGTTTACCAATGTTTACAAGATCTGGCCACCACTTCTCAGCGATGCGTTGCCTACCTCTGAACGTCAGACTATCATAATTACCCTCAAAGAAATCAGCTAGACCACCTAGAAAGCTTCCTATCTGATCTGTGAAGGCATCATACCCTGCTTTTCCCATTGGTTTTAGTGCAGCTGTGTTGAGGAAAGGGCGAAAGCTTTCACCACTCTGCGCTGAGATATAGCCACGATCGTAGACACGACCACGGTGGTCTACAAACGGCAGATTAGTGAACGTTTTACCGCGCAGCCATTGCATTGCTTTAAAACGTTCATAAGCATCGCCGCGAGAGGTAATATACTTACGATAATGATTAAGATCGTCATACTTCTTTGAATTACCTCTATCATCCTTAAAGTATAGAAGCTTTTCAATGAAGTTATGGAAATCTGAATCAACTGTGTACGCGGCTTTACCAGCCCAATTGAGGGCATCAGCCAAATCTTTATCTACAAAGTCACGAGTAACTTCTGAAGAAGTAATTGACTGGCGAGTGTTGTACCAGAGGCCGTTTCTTTTAGTGTAGTATGTGGTATAGCCAGGGCGAATCACCAGACCATTGTCAAAGGTGGCCGGAATACGCATACCAACTTCAATTTTACGCTCCAAAAGGCCATACTCGATTAGCCGAGGATCCAGCAGCCGGATGTAGTAAGAGACAGTATCATAGTACGGACCGAAGTATCTACCAGAGACGCTAGAACGCATTCTACGCTTTTGAACACCGAATGTATCAATGTCAAACAAATGTCCGGCCTTGCGCTCCAACAGCTTAACACCCAGCTCGTACCAATCGCGACGATTGCCATTAAGATTTGCTGTATTATAAAGGCTTCTGCCTAGGTAAACAGCCAGAGCATCTCTATCGCTGCCCTCTCGAACCAATCTATGAGCAAACTGCTGATAAAATGATTGAAGCTGCGCATCAGATAGACGACGCTTGATCTTCAGTGGAATGCCGGGATCGAAGAAGCCTCGCAGCTCGTTTGCAATTGTAGGAGCAACACGGTCTTCCCACTTGTTACGTGCAACAATATTATCAACTAGCCCTTTTTGGAGTTCATCAAGCTGAGTTCGACCTAGAACAGGGTCAATATACTCATCTTCCAGAAGCTTCTTAAGAACATCTTTATCACGGCGCAGCTGTGTTTCGATAGCATCCGAGATATTCATTACATCGAATTTCATCTGGCTATTTAAAACAGCTTTAAGGTTGCCCCAGGGCTGCCCATTCTGCCGAAAGCGGCCAATGACAATACGAAGGTTATCAGCAATAACAGAGCGCTCATTCATACCCATCTTCATTGACAGGTCATCCATGACTTGCTTAATAAAAGCTTTATCTTGGTCTTTTAGAAGATCACTGTCATCCACACGGCGCAAGGCACCTGCGTAGACATCGCCGTTAGGCTGATAAATACGAACGTCATCGTATCTCTGTGTTAGAGGATTGAAGCGAAGCTGTTCTTCCTTTGGCGGTGTTGAAAGAACTCTATTGCGAGTCAATCGCTTATTACCAAGGTTGATACCACGGTAGGAAGTAAACGAAAGATTACCGTTGAGGTCACCTGCTTGAAGGAGGTAGTAATCTACCAGCGTCTTGCGGATATCCTGCAGCTCCTCAGGTCTAGCAGCACCGAGTTGCATCGCGTCCAGACGTTGTTTTGCATCAGCAAATTTACGAGTATCACCAGGTACTACGTAATCGGCATCAGTAAGCTGTCGAAGCTCCTTAATACCAATATTATTACCCTTAGCATTAGTGAATTGGTCAACGGTCAATTCACCACTATTCAACATCTCAACTTTCTTATACTCGCCAAGATGCCTCAATTGAACAGCTACGGGTTGCCTTTTGAGCCAGTCATTGTAGCTTTCCCGTAACGGCGTCTGACCATCGTAGAACTTTTTCTGTGCTTCTGTGAGCCCTTGTAGGTTTCTCCTACGGACTTCTGCGACGCTTTCCAGATTCGCGACATCTGACCAACTTTTGAAGACAGGTATGGAAGTAGAGCGACAATTCCAATGAGCTGGAGGAAGATGCTCCACATCACCGACCGGGTAGATTGTTCCATCACGATGGGCACACAAGGGAGTAGTACGGCTGTCCAAAACAGCAACGTATTGCCAACCTTGGATTGCTTTTTCGTTAGCTTTATAGACTTCATGATCAGCCTGATTATGGACAGACGTGATTGACGTTGTTACCAGCGTCTGTGATTGTTGCTTTGTAATGCTGTGAAGGTTGCCTTTACGAACAGCCAGAGCAATGTCTTGCATGCTATCACCATTAGCGATGCCACGGCGAATGATTTGCTCAATACGCTTGCGTTCATTTACAGAGACGCCCAACCAGCCTTGCTCTAGAGTCTTATCTGCGTAAAGAGGACGTTCAAGTACAACTTCTTCAGCCACACGTCTAGTCGGCCTCTGTGTGCGCCAAATCTTGCCCATCACGTTTTCTACGTTTTGATAAGCAAACGATACTTGGTCATTGAATAGATCTAAAAGCGAGCGACGCATGGTAGAATGGACTTCAGTAAAGGTATCCTGTAGCTCCTGATCTACAGCCTCTCTAAGACGTGCTAAGCCTTTGTCACTTTTCTCTGCGTCTACTACAAGCTTATCCAGACGAACAGCGTGGCCGTCAAGTACCAGTTCTACTTTACCCTGGACACGTCGTTCGTATAAGCGGATCATAGCCGCTCTATCAATAACCTTGTCATAAAGTTCAGTATTAGCATTGACGGCCTTCATTATCATTCCTTATTAGCTAAGCAGTAAGCTTCCAACGGCCAAACTTTTCGCAAAGCGTCTTCACGTGCAAACTTCTCGCCCAATTCCTTATTGTAATTAACCGGGTCTACACAAGCACTTTCACCTACAATTTTAAAACCATTACGCAGTTTCAAAATACAAATGGTAAGCGTTTCATCGTAAAAGAATTTAGTATCTACGATTAGCGCAGTAATATCATCTAGCGTGATACGCTTGGACGTCTTAGCAACAGCCGCTGCGAGTTGATCACTCTGTTCAATACTCATTTAGTACTCCGGCTCTGGAATATGAAAGCCAATCTTTTGTTTCTCTTCTTTTACATCCTTGACTGTTTTATAGCCAAGGCTTTTCATACAGAATTTCACAAAGCTATCCAAAAGATAAGCTTGAGCTTCGTGGCTAGGCTTTCGTTCACCAGCATACTCAAAGGTATTTTGGACAGCATGCATGCATTCATGTGCGATGACAGAGGCAGGACAGACATCTTCGTCATCCTGCATGTTTTCGGGGAATACCATGAGAACCCAGAAAGCCGTTTCGCTTTCCATAGAGATAGTGACAGCGTAGCCACCATCAGGATCAATATAGGGCATTCCTTTACGCTTACAAAAGCGTTTGAGCGCTGCCTCATTGTCTACCACTGCAATATTAACAGGGTAAGGACGGGCTTTCATCTCTGCCACACGCTTCATCATTATTTTATGCCTTTAATTTTGCCTTCATCTGCTGGGCAAAGTTGGATTGCTGGGCTGCATGCTGCTCACGAGCAGATACAACAGTCTCGTCTGCATTGATCTCCTTCTGAGCTTCGTCATCATCAAAGTCAGGAGGAAGCATATCATTTTGCTTGAGGATAAGAAGCCAAGCACTACGAGGGATAAGCGCATTCTGATACCATTCAGTGGCCAGCCGAAGCCAGTCAGCACCTTGTGGAATTGGATTGAAATCAGAAGAAAGTTCAAATTCCATATCAGCGGGATCAATTTCAAGCGCATACCGCCAGTTAATCATAAAGCAGATAATCTGCCGTAGAGTATTTGAAACCTTAGTATTCAAAGAACCTAGTTGTGCAGTTTGAGCTGCATTACGTAACTCCAGCGCGACACCCGACTGATTTCCAGTCTCAGGCGCCAGCATCCGAACACCCAGCTTAGCGATTTCTTCGTAGCCTGCTGCAATTGCATTCTCCATATGTTCCAAGGCATCTGCAGGCGCCTTTAGAATATCTGCCTTATCTTCAGAGTTAGGCAAATGGATCCAGCTACCTAAACCTCCTTCTACAACTTCCTCAAACTTATCATCAGACATGCTGGAAGAGAGAACCGGAGTATAAGTAGCTGCGCCGTACATCAAGTGGTTACGACGACTGATCTTATTGTAGAGGGCAATTTCCTTATCTACAATCGCAGTCAACATTGGCTCCTGGCCTTCAATAGAACCATTGAGAGGCCACGCGGGGATCATCGTCAGCGGCTTATCGTGAACTAACACAGGAATTGTGTCGATTAGTTTATAAATAGGATTGTTGGTATTATTGATCTGCTTGTCACCGCCAACGTATGTGACACTGTCAGTAGCTTCGTCTACTTCAAAGACACGAATTTGGTAAGTACCAGCAGAGCTAAGCTCATGCACCCAGATAGTAGGAACCATCTTAGGGTGGAATTCGTACTGGTCCTCGTCGTAACGTTCAGTCCAACCCTTCACAACCACGCGGTCTAGGATGGTCTTACCTGCAGAGTCTGTACGAGTGCGAGTATTGATGATGCTCTCTGCCTGATAAAGCACAGGGTAGGGCTTTGCAGTGGCGTCTACTTCTTCATCTTCAGGTACAACAGGGTAGTCAACAAACACCCATGCCGCGCTGGTCTGCACTTCCTCCCAGAGAGCTTCGTCCATAAAGGCAGTTAGAGCAGAATCGTCCTTACCAAACTCATGTAGAATCCAGTGGTATGCCTCTTTAGGAACACTATCTGGAAACTTGATAGTAGGTTGCTTACGCAGCAGACCGCCTACGAGCGTCTTAGAGAACTGTGCAGTGATCCCAGGCAACTCTGCCTCTGCCTTATAAAAGGCATATTGACGAGCAGTCATAGACGGAGAGAAAGGAATGAGCAAATTCGTGAAGTTAACGACATCCAATGTATCATCGAAATCTTTTACGAATTGCTCACCTTTACAGACAGCCCTACTCTTTGCGCGAAGATACGAGAAGCTCTCATAAGCAGCAGAAGGATCAGCCACCGTCTTGACAGGCGTGGTTGCTGTATTAGCAACAGTAGTGGCACGAGACTTTATGGGCGCTGCCGCCAGCCTTTCGAAAGTGGCTTCATCCATTTTAAGCCCTCAGAGCAGCGTTAAATTCAGCGATAGTGCCCTCAAAACGTTCCTTAGAACCGAAAGCTTCTGCCACGATAAGATCGTCTTCTACAGAAGTGATGCTCCAGTTAGAAGGGCAGCGCTCGACAAGCTTAACTTCAGGGGTGCTAAGCTCAATATCAAGAGGATTAGTACCAATATTCAAATCAGCCATTTAAATTCCTTATGAATCAGGTTGCATACAAGCCAGATGCCCTGGCCCACGAACCCAAATATTGTTTGCAGTTCCTACTGCTACATTTCCAGCATCAATAGAAACACCGTCTAGGGGTGTAGGCTTACTACCGCCAAAGTAGATGAAAATCGATTTATCAGAACGATTTTGCATAAGTACTTTAGTACCAGACAAAGCTGGCACCACCGTAGTGATGTCCAGCCAGTCAGAGGTGAGCCTAATGGTAGGGAAGCTGGTAGCCATTAGCTAAAGCGCGAAGGATTCTGTGTAATATCAGCTATAATAAGATCAGTGATAGTCTTAGAGCCGGCGACGGTCAGATCCCACAGCCACAGACGGCCAACAGCACCCTTAGCATCAGTGTTGTTGCCATAGGCACCAATGTACGGTGCACTGCCTGAAGGAACAACCAGGGAACCAGACCAGGTCTGCGCTGTCGAGGTATACACAAGAATACCATCAATATACACTTTAATCTGGAAAGTGTTTGAGGTATTCGCATACATTTCAAAAGCGTAATGATGCACAAGCCCATCCGTAGGAATTACGGACTTAATATCCACCACGGCGCCGTTCATTGACAGGTAGATATTATTTGCCAGGCCGGTAGCCTTATCATAGAGCGCGCGGAGACCATACTGTGCATTAGAACCATTCGTCTGCGACCACCCAAACAGGGATGCATAGGTTGTGCCAGTGCCATTAATGGTAAACCCACTCAGCGGCACTTTCATAAAGCCACCAATAGCAAAGTGAGAGCAGGTAGATGGCAACTTCCATTCAGTACCTAGGGCAACCTGCGTAGCTGCGCCACTGATAATAAGCATCCCGCCAGACCAGGCAGGGGTTCCGGCAACAATAGCTACGTTACCACTGCGCCTGTAATTACGCATATTAGTATTAGCAGCCACAGGAGTCGCCATCGCGGCATAGCCCCACTTGTGGTTAAAATCAAGAAGACTAATACAGCCTGGATCGATAAGCTGATCACGGTAGAGAATACCAACATCAGTTCGACCCGTAGAAATTCCAACTTGTTCAATAATAGCAGGCATTATTTATCCCATCCTCTGCTCTGAACTGCAGCATACAGAGCATTAGCTTCAATTGTATTACCTGCACTGTTAGGGTGCAAGAAGTCAATTACAGTGTTATCTGAATCTTTCACACGAAGTGAGCGTGGCGTAATACCATTTGCGATGTCAGCAAGGTCTCCAGCGGAGCCATCCCCACCATTCTGCAATGGCCCATTAAAATCTACCCAATTATTAGGCCAACGTGCTTTGATAGCATTATTCGTGAAGTCAATAACTGCACGATTAGCAGTGCCAATTTCATCACCTTCGCCATAGAGACAAAGCGGAATCAGGAATCGTTTAGTAAGCGGTGTTTGCTGAGCAATTTGAAGTGCAATATTCTCAATAACGTCGTCTGTCTTATGCACATTATTACGAACAGGCCAGATGATTGCTAGAGCATCCTGGCGATACATAACAATACTACCAGTACCTGCGCCTAGCGGATAGAAACGGGTGCCTGCAGGTACTGTAACGTCGGTACCACCTGCGTCTTGCGTCAGGTAGTAGACAGAATCATCGCCCGCCTTTGTAAGAGTAGCATAAGGTCCTGAAGTGCCAACACGCCCATAGATCTTCAGATTAGGAAGGCCAGGTGTAATTGGATTTTCAGTAATTACTGTAACAGTTGCAGCACCGCTTGCAGGCAGCAAATTAGAAGCCAAGGTAATATAGAACGGGCGTGCACCCACACGGGACGCAATCTGACGACCATCTTGTCCATTTACACCAAATCCATTTGCAGGCCAACCCAGGAGAACCCCAAGCTTATACCAGTAGCTATTAGCGGCAATACCGCTAACATACGTCAAACTGTCACCACGAGCATCAATTGCACGGCTGGGGATGACAGGCACTTCTAGCGTTAGACCTGTAACGTTCCTTGCAAAGAGATTTGCAGGTGGGCCATTGCTGCGCGTTGACTTGTAAATCGCATAACCATCAGTACGAATACCAACAGCCGTATGGTTAGAACCTGCCGGAGACAGCTTAACCATTTTACCAGATGCGCGCTCGATGGAATACACCATAGTATTAGTGCCATCTGAGATTTCAGCAAGCTCGTATAGCTTATCAGCGTCGACAGCTGCCGTTACTGTAGCAACAGGCTGTGGAGATATAATACGAAAATCAAGGTCAACTACAGCCTCACTTAAACCGCTGCGTTCATATTCATACACATCGAGTAGTGCAATAGAAACGCCATTCGCAGAAAGACCAGTAGCAATCACGGGTGCCGCAGCAGGAACTGCTTTGGTAGCGCCTGCAAGAATCCTATAATCAGCGTCGATGACAGCATATACATAGCCGCTGCGTTCATATTCCTCAGGCAGCATGGAAAGGCCTAGGGCGGCAACAACGTCAGCGCCGGAAACGATAGGTGTAGGTGTAGCCTTAGTTGCCCCAGCGAGAATCCTATAGTCAGCGTCAATAATAGCGTACGCATACCCACTACGCTCATACTCGCCCTGTGTGTCCACACCTAGCGTTGCAATTGCAGCACGCTCGTCGGCGGTCATGATTTTTGCAGTGGAAGTCTCTGTAAGAGTAGAGATAGGTGCGTTTGGCTGGACAGAGCCTTCAACAGCGTTCTTAAGGTTAGTAAGGTTATTATCCATTTCCGAGTTAGTAAGAGGAGCTCCCTTACCAGCACGGGTTACAAGTGTAACAGCCATTAGGTATATCTCACTATAAAGTCGCTAGCAAAATAATCACCGACGACATAATTAAGGGCACCCGCCAGAATAGGTGTCGGAAACCATAGTGAGCTGTCCATCTTGACATTCACACCATCTTGGCTTACCTTAGCAATCACAGACGGTATGGTAATGTCAACGGACACGTTAGGCCCGGTGATGGTCACATTTCTATCAGGCATCGGGCACTACAGCGGTAGGACTAAACAGCATTTCAATGACGCCCCTGACCGGCTTCCATGTGTGCGCAAAGCCAGCAGTTACTTCCGTGACACGCAACTCAAAGAAGCCATAAACAGGGCTACCTACCGTAGGTTGCACAGTATAGTTTGCCCCAAGCGAGTCAGGAAATTGCACATAGATTTTGTTTAGTGTAGTTACACGCCAATAAGGATCTTGGTCCGGCGTCGTATTGCTAGAGCGATTTACACCAGCGATAAGCTCATAGTACACAGTACCATAAGAAATCACGTCACCGGCAGTATAACCAGTTGCGCTACTCCAGGCGCTCTTGTAAGAAGGCAGTCGTACTACTAGCTTTGACTGTACACCCGAAGGGCGAATAGCCGATGGGGTATCAGTCTGACCTTCAACATTTAGAGCTTCCACAACAACAGCTTCGTAAACAAGCCCCTGAGAAGCATCTGCAACAAATGATAGCGTAATAGGGAATTCCAGCTGTTCGCCCATAACCATGGACCACAAGATGCTGCCACCATCGCTAATAAGATCGGACTTTACATCCGTAAGTTTGGAGCGTGCCATTAGGCCTCCTTAAAGTGGTAGAGATAATTGACGATGTTTAAGGCTTTCTAGATAATTATACACCAACTCAAAAAGAAGTTGTACAATTGGCGCCGACACCTTTATAGTACGCCCGTTTGCCAATCGCAGTGTATGATTCCAGCTAGCATCCTTCCCGTAGCATGCAATAGTGGCCATGCAAAGGTCTATGAGACCATCTTTGTTAATAGACAGCGGCCCATAAGGGCTGTCGTAAATCCCCTCTGGATTTTCTTCCAGAAGCGCGCTGATCTTTTGCACGTTATCACCTCCGTTCAATACGTTCGGAGATCTTATCCAGTTTAATGTTGAAGTCCGAGAAGATCTCCTTCAGCTCGACCTTCGTAACATACTGCTTTGCTAGGAGAAGCTCCAGGTTACCTACACGATCGAGACGATTGAGCAGTTCCCTATGCTTCTCATCAATGTCTGACTTAGGCATATAAGTCTCTGTCACCCTCAATTTAAAGGCATCAAAGTCCTTTCTATGCTCCTTACTATCAGCCCAAATGGTTTTCATCCACCAGCCGCCTGCGGTCGCAACCAGAGACAGTACAGCTAGCAGGATTTGCTCAGTGCTCATTAGAAGTTGAACCCTCTTGCCGTTGCCTTGCGTGCTACCCTGATTGGGTGTAGATACTCTGTAGCGTAACGAACGCCATCAGAGAAGTGTTCTACACCATCCTTCTTGTCGATGGTGGCAGTATTGGGGTTATTATCCACCCACTTAGTCCGCTCCATAGAGAGGATAAGGTTAGGACACTTAATAGGATCAAATAGCATACCTCCATGATGAAGCATGCCGTTGACAGCATTGACGCTGTCCACCATGGATGGTGCTTTATTGTGTGCCAAGCAGCGAATACCATGGCTTTCCAGAATGGCAAAGTCAGTACGCCCAACCATAGCAGAAGTCTTGCGAGCTCTACCAGAAGGGTCTGGATAAGCAAAGATACGCCGCTTGCCGTTGTCGTAGCGCCCTTTGATTGCTACAGCCAACTGTTCTGTATCAGGATGTCCCATGAACTCATCAAGCCATTGCATCTGTTTGCCGCGATGCGCAAAGACACCAGAGGCTTGTATCAAATTGTTCAGTAGATGGCGTTAACATCTACCCGACTATTGGAGAAGATATGTAGCAGCTTGTGCTAGATTATAGATACTGTCTTTAAAAGCCCCTAATCCTGTGTTGCAGTGTCCACATAAAATACCACGGATGGTACCAGTTGTATGACAATGATCAACAACAGCAGCGTCGCCTGTATTATCCTGCCGACCTGCTCTAAAATGTACAGGATTACGACATATTGCGCAGCAACCGTCTTGCTGTTCTAAAATTGCATCGCGTTCATGAAGCTCTATCCCAAATTTACGGCGATAGTACCACTCAGCTTGCTTTTCCTTAGCGCATTGCTTGCAATAAGTCTGTCGGCCATCAGCACGTCTAGCGTGAGGGCCGAAATATTCGTAAGGCTTTTTAATTTTACAGTAAGTACAAATTTTCAATTTATATCTCCAAAGTCCGCTATATGTTACCATATAGATCAGACTATATCATCAGTTGCCTTTAGTGACTATTTCTCAAGTCCAGCACTGCCTGGCGCTTCCGTTACACTTGTAACGTACTCCCCTGCGGGATAGTCGTTGCACCTTCCTCTTACGAGGCTTGGCTCAGAGTTGTCCCATAAGGATATTCTCTGAATTCACCAGGTTTAGTATGTGGGCATACAGTTCACCCACGTTAAAGTCGATAGCTACATGCACATCCTCGTGTTCTCCCAGAGGCTCTAGCGTCTTGTTATGCTTAGCGCGTTCATAGGAGTAGAACACCATATTACCAGAGTCCATGAAGGACGCCATATATTCCGCAGCAAAGGCCCGTGGATCCATAGTACTCTTCAGCGCTACGATTTCTTCTGGGTCTAGAAAAGGAGAACCAGTATAGTCATAATGATAAGAGTTCCAGGTAGGGTCTTTCTCGTGGAAATGATGAAGCTCATGAAAGAAATCATAGCCATTAGGTGTAGAAGCAAAGACAGCACGACCAGGACTTCTAGCACCATAGCGACGTGCGTTTGCAGGAGACCAGCGGGTGCTGATGCAGGGTCGTACAATAGACTCCCAAGCAGCTTTTGCGCCAATACCCTTAGTGCAGGTGGTGACTTCGTCCCAGCCAACGAAATAATAGCCCTTACCGCGCATACGCTGTACTGCTTCAAAAGACAGCAGGCGAAGTTCTACATTATTTGGGAGGACAAAGCGGCCTTCATCTTGGCTCGCCTTAATGGCAATTTCTTCCAGCCCCATATCCTGAGCCAGGATAGGGTAAAAGATGTCTGTAACCTGATCGTATGTCGGGGCAATAATACCTACACGTTTGTTAGGAACGTTTCTAGGTAACGCCATAAGCTCATGCACTGCAGTTGCAGCACAGGCAGAGAGGAAGTATGATTTACCCCAGCCACGAGCACAGCATACAGACACAAAGCGGTGAGCTTGATCAATAAAGAGATCTTCGTAAGCATCGCTCTGCCCGTAGTGGAGATCAATCACACCTGCAACTCCAAAGGGCAAGCTTCTTGGCCAGTACAATTACAGCGTTTACAAAACCAATAAGTGGGAAGCCATCGACACAGAAAGGTGCCTGGATTAATCACCACAAAGCAACTCCTTAATTTCGCGCTCGATACGCTCTTTCTGCTTGCGCAGCAGCGTGAGGCGGTCCATGAGACCATTACAAGGAGCTGCCAAGCATTCATCCGTAGCGTCACAATGGCGGCAGACATAGTCAGTAGTTAGAGAAATATCAGATACATCCACTACTACGTGTGATTTATGGATCATACAGGGATCCTTGCCAGCGCAAGAGCCAGTGTGCGACAGGCGGATGGCGGAAGAGGAAGCTGCACAGTGATGCCTTCACCACGAACAGTAGCTGTAATAGCACCCTCATCATCTTCATTTACAGAGATATAGTCAGGGCATGATGTATTGGACATATCAGTCCAAGCTGCGAGATTCTTCATCAACAGTATTCCCATCAGTGTGATAAACTTCACCCTTTTTACGGGTGTTGATAATAAGCGGCGGAATAGAAGCCGTTTCCAGCACATTAGTTTCAGGTACACGACCATAGCCATAACGCAACAGCTGTTCTGCGATCTTAATCTTTTGTTCAGTAAGCTTGATATAAAGCTCTGGCTTCCAGATGATCACACGACCAGTGTTGGGATTGAGTTCTACAGTAACACCATCACGAAGATCCTCTTCGCGCTTAATAGCGGCGGACAGTCGATGATGCTCAGTAACCAATTCACCAATGGGGTCATAACGAAGTTGTCTCAGTCGATCCTTAGAGCGCTCAGATCCTGCGTGGTAGCGACGTCCATCATAGAGTTCACCATCACGAACAGGAGGCTGCTCAATGACTGCATTCTTAAGTGACATTATTTCTCCTCTCGGACACTAAGGCAGCTGCAAAATATCAAGCTGTGCCTGTGTGACCCATCATTAAGCTAACGGTTTCGTGATTATCCCTTTGCACACCTATCTTGTACGCTGCCAGAAAACGTTTGTAAATCAACGCTCTCGACGCCCGGCTAAAGGTACACAGGAGGAACACTCCTATAGGGGTAAGGGTATAGGGTATAATATAGGGTCTATCATCTATCATCCTCTACCCTTATACTCCCAATCTTGTTACCTAACGGTAACGGAGGACGTAAATATCATTAATTTAACGGGTTGAGCCTCGGATTATTGCCTATAAAGCTTAAAAAAAAAATAAATAAGCCGCCCCTCAGGGAGCATTAACCCTACAGCCCTAAGGCCATAAGATCAATGCTCCCTGAGGGGCGTGTCAAATTGGTTCTTCAATAGCTACAGCGATTACTTGCAACGGTAGATCACGATTGACTGTATACCGCATACGGCTCGTGGCTGGCCCGGTCGTACGATAGAATTGAGCATTTTCAAATGTGCTCCATCCTCCACGATGATGCGTGTAAAGTCCTGTTTCTCTATCTTTAATAACGTATAATTTCATCAGCAATATCCGTCTCGTAAAGTGTCTCAAATTGTTTGCCGGGAATCACTTTCAAAATACCTACATCATTATAAGTAATATAATCACCTACCTTGATCCGGGAGGATTCTACACGCCATCCGTCATGAAATGAAATACGCCCACTAGTGATTGCCTTCTGCAGCCATTGTGGCGATTCACTGAAACAAAGCGCCCATGTTCATAGTCTATAGAAACAAATTTAACAGCTTCAACAGGCTTACACCTATACTTCATTAGCTTAGCTCTTTAATACGACGCTTCACAAAAGCCAGTCGGACAATATCCAGATGCTGTGTTTGTCCCTCTTGTGCGGCTTGGTAGGCTGTACTCCCGAAAGGAAATAAACTTTCACCTGCGTGTATTTCTAGATCTACCTCTACTGAGCAGTTGCCCCAAGTCTTTGCATTTTCGCAAAGACCACAACGTTTCATAGTCTCTTCATAAGGAACCGTGTAACCGGCGGCAAGGGCTTCAGCTAGATCTAGCCATTCTTTATAGAAGTCAAGGAGGTCCATCGGTCAATTCCTTAATACGGCGCTCAACAAAATCAATCCTATTTGGATTTATATTTTGTGTGCCATAATACCAGTCGTACTTGTACGCAACCTCTCCAAAAGGGTATATTTGATCACCAAAATGATATTTGATGTCTGCTAGCACAGTAGCACCACAACCCATTTCTTCTGCATTAATACAAAGGCCAGCCGCCCTGACTGCATACGAAGGATTTTTGCTGTTAGCGTCCGCCAACCATGCTTCATAAAACTTAAGTAGCTCGAGCTCTGTTATACGTTTCCTAACAAAAGTTAAACGTTGACAATCTAGATGTTGAGTCCTTCTCGCATGATGATAATTATATCTAGTTTCACCGAAAGGATACTCTGGATCTTTTGTATGAGCAGCTAGATCATCGTATAGAGCATCGCTGCAGTTTCCCCAAACCTGCGCATTACTGCACAAACCATAATCTTCTAAGAAAAGCGAGTAAGGCACCGCTATACCGCTAGCGAGCGCTGTTGCGCGCTCAAGCCATGTTTTGTAAAACTCAAGCAAGTTCATTGAGTTGTTCCCTCACCCACGCAAGACGCTTCGGATTTCTATGAGCAAATCCACCAATGGTTTCTCGTAGGTAATCATAACCGCTTTCGTTGAAAGGATAGGTCTCTTTGAACTTAGGCATAGCCTTAAATACCTCAGGCGCGTACCTGGCGGCAACAAAGCACAAACCGCCGTGCTTTATATTTTCTTTGAAGCTCTCAGGGTAACTTGCATCACCCTCAGCGGCTGCTAAGTAATCTTTAAAGAATTCACGAAGCATATAGGCTCTCCAATTTACAGCGGACCCAATCGAGCCGCGTTTGGTTCAAATGCTGTGTTTCTTTTGCCTTTGCGCGCATATACTCATGCATATCGTCATGAAAAGGTGCCGCCGTGGTGATATCTAGATTTGCGAGCACATCAGGCCCGCCGTAGGTTTCGGCATTCATGCAGAGGCCACAGGTTCGCATCGTGCGTAGCCGCTCTTTAATAATCTTTGAGACATCACCACTATTCGCCATAGCCATTGCAATTTCGAGGTATTCCTCAAGAAATTGAATGGTCTTCAAACGAAGAATCTCGTTGGCAATCCAAGTCAGTCGCTGCTGATTTTCATGCTGTGTGCCTGTATGAGCCGCGCACCAATACTCAGCACCCGATGTGTTGAATGGCCACTGACTTTTTGTATGAAAACGCTTTAATAGGTCATCACCACCACCGTATAGCACACAAAGACCATGTACACGAACGTCATCAGCAGGTGATGCAGGGGTAACGTAACAACCAGCATGCACCGCCTTGACATCTTTTAAGTACTTCTGAAGAAACTGCAAAAGGTTCGACATAAGATGATCCTACTGTTAATCAAGGTTTGACGTGTTATCTGACATAAAACTGCAGTTTAGGAATGAGCTCTTCAAGAGTTATTTGTGTATCATCAACTAGAAGATTCACTATAATGGCAGCCGTGACCTCTCTCAATCATTTTGCCAACTCAAAGAGTTGATCACCGTGTTTACTGTCTAATACAGTATCTTCAATCTTCCAGCGCAAAACGTTGAAGCCCCATGATCGCAGTGTCGTCACCACAAACAGTGTTTCGCGTTTGATCTGATACAAGCTCTTGTGACGTCCCGTGATAAATCCAGTTGGTTCTTTGTCTTTGTGCATTTCAAAAGTAGCGAGTTTCCAGTTGCTGAAAGCGTCTTCTATACGCTTACCAGCGAGTTCTGTCTCCGCATTTCTTTCAAAATTGACATGGGCTTCATAATAAAGTCGAGCTTCTCTCATTTCTTTACTCTCCTGTAGTTTATAATCGGCGGGCTGTGGAGTACATGCACACCCGCGCCACCACAACCAGGGCATGTCCACCACTGCAACCCATACAGTGTAGTTAGCAGAGAACCTGAGCCTTTGCAAACGCTACAGATCATACACAACCGGCTGTATATGGGTGAATTCCTCTTCAATAATCTTTTCTACAACAGACCATTCGCCATTCGCTAAGCCACAACCGATACGTGGCAGTGCTATAGCTGCTGTAAAAGGAGCACATTGTTTATTAACAGTTTCACAGCAAAGCCGCAGTGCGGCGTAGCTAATATAGCGACGTGTCCTATCTCTACCATACATGCGTTGTGTGATTGCATTGATGATCATCTTATCGCTGCCATGCGCAATAATAATCTGACCTAAATACAAACGACCACCCTGGTCATTATAGACCTTGTAATATCTTTGATAAGCTTCAGACCACCTGTCTCGTATAGCTTTCGCTACACCAGATTGCATTACACCTTGTGCGTTGCAACCATGCATGATATATGGCTCTTCGCAATCCAACAGATTGCCTTTCTTGTAGATAATCTTCATTAAGGTAATGCCCTTTACAAGCCTGACTTAACCGCACACGATTATTTATTGATAATCGCTTCTCTCCTGTCACCACCCCTTCCACCATTGATTGCCGGGAGTCTGCATATCTGCGTAGAAGTTTTGAATAACAGATTCAGGAACTTTATGTTCTTCAGGCCGCTTTGAATTGCGCTCTAACAAAGTTTTAAGTGACAGATCAAACAGTTTGACGGTGGGTTGAATCCGCAGCTCATTATAAAAGGGTTCTACATTACGCCAATGAATGCCGGTATCACTCAGCAGAACTTCTTTGTACCAGTGGTAGCCGGCTCGAAGAGCTCCCAGCATGGCTGGTGTAACCACACGAGATTTATTGCTGTAATGCAATGGGTGCTCTTGGTACGCTTGCCTTGATCCAAAGATGGCTTCTCTAAACTTGTCACGCTCCAGCCTAAGTACATAAGGCCTTGTTGCACAGTATTCATCTGCCCATGTGCTTTTACCAGAGCCTGGGCATCCAACTGTGACAATAAACTTATTCATCTGTCAAATACTCCTCAAGAAAACCATCTTCTATAAGCTTTGCAGTGAATGTCTCTCGTGTCCAGCCTTCTCCGTACATTTGCTCTCTAAATTTTTCACTGAAATGATCTTTAATCATTTCATCAAGGATATCGTCATCTATAACAAGCGTCTGAACACCCATTATTGAGCTTCTCTCCATGCTTTTTCACGACTAAAACGTGTGCTGCCAACTGAACCTTTACGCATACGCTTCTTTACAGCAATGCCGAAAACCTCTGGGTATTTGTCTCTACCACAAAGAACGCAGCAGAGTGCGTCACCCATACCGCCTCCGCCATCAAGGACACGCGCATGGATGCCCATAAAACACAAAATGTTCATATTTTAATCCTATAGTAGACTTTTCAAATCGACAGTACCGCGATACTCTAGAGGGATCTGATCCCAGACCATACTGAACAGCGCTCGATTGCCACGTGTAAGCACAGCCATCAGTTGTACTTTTTCAGGAAAGTAAACCCTGCTGAAACCGGGGTCACGTCCGACGATCGTGCGCGTATTGCTGTAGAGGTCTGCTAGCTTGATGGTATGAACTTCATCTTGAGCAGCGCCCAGACGATCCCTTGACAAAGCTTTACGAGTTGCTCGGTTACCCTTCTCCATATCCGAAAGCGCCATAACATATGACGTCACAACAGGACCAAATACAACCCTAAGCTCAGCTTCAGTCACATTGCAATCTTCAACAACATCGTGGAGGAGAGCCGCCTGCTGCATTTCTACAGAGCCGCCGAAGTTGCGCACCAGCATCATCACTTCAATAGGGTGCACAATATAGGGTTCGCCCGTGTACTTGCGCTCCTGATCAACGGCGCAATGCGCAGCAGTGGCGTAAACAAGAGCACGATTAACTTCATTCATAATTAGTTTCCTTACAATACGCCGAATTCGTCGTGGACTTGTTTGCCTTAGTGAGAAAGTACCGCTTAGCGATATCCGAAATAGGTTTACCCAAATCTTTATGAGTAAACCCACTTGCGGCAACACGATCAGACTCTTCTTTCATAACGTCTGCAAACACCCAACGAAGGTAGTGTCCGATATTACGCAGCTCAAACGCATGCTCTTGCAAGAATATCTGCAAACCCTGCTCAAGCCGATTTTCAGTAACGATCGCAGCGATCAAATCATCCTTGCGCGCAATAGCTTCTACGTCAACTTCAACAAGTTTACTTACCTTTGAGACGCTGTGCTTTTCGCCTTTTACCTTAAACCAGTATCTGCTATCTGAATACTCAGTATCGACGGGCTTCCATACAATACCTTCGCCAATTCCACTAACATCAGCTAGCTGTTTAGCGACAGGGCATTCCGCTTCTACAGCGGAGGTATATTCTACCAGCCTGTTTTGCACAAGTTCGGGCTGATTGAAATCAATTTCAACCATCCAATTTGGAAAATCATGAATACAATAAATATTATAATCACTAAATGCAATTAGACGTAGGTTCCTAATATCTAACCATTCGTCGCCAGCGCGTACTGCAAACACCACAAAGTGTTTAGCGGAAAGATGGTTAATACCGACGCCTCTTTGAATGCCAGGTCCGCACCATTCGCCAAAAAGAGTGTATTGCTTAGACTTGCTGTATATACTATGCACCAAGTCGAATACTGCAGGTAGGACGCTGGTCTCTAGAGTACTCATATACGCGCAAAAGCCAGCATTATCTTGCGATTGAGTAATAACTCGATTTCGCGAAAGGTAGGTGTATGTGGAGCCCTGATGAATACCGGCGTTTGTACCATGTAGCTTTACTGTCCCATTAAACCAAAGCTTTGGTACAGGTTGCTCTTTGAAAGTACAATGATCACGAATGGCCCTAACTACATGCCGGTATTGTTCAATAGATGGAACTTATTCATTACCAACCTTCCATGGGAAACTCGAGATAGACCTGCGTTTGCGCCCTAAGTTCATTTGTAATAGTTTTGACCCTATCAGTGTCGCGGCTGACACGACCGAACCAACGCCAACCAGAACCAACAGCTTTTGTACCGCTATGAAATGTTTGCCAGTCAAATTCAATTAATTGGCGATCTGGAGCTTCCCATTGTGCTAGCTTGTTTTCCTCTAGCATCTGCTTAATGCGAGTATCCCAGTCACGATATATCAACCCATTGACTTTAGGCAATTCACATTCACCCAAGGCAAATGAAGTAGGAGCTAAATGCGCATTAACCAACCCCATAATATGCCTGCTGTGGTAGGCAGGTGTATCGTAATCAGGTTGACCAGCTGTGAGAAAATGCTGGCCTACCGGAATAGGCGGGCGTGGAACGTCATCGTGGTGATACCCTGGAATCCCAGGATACCATCCAGACATAAGCATATGAACCCTGCTATCAAATACACACGGCACTGATAGCCAATCTTGAGGCATAGATGAGATAAAAGAGCGCGTAATAGGACCGCCCTTTTCATACGCAAATTCAAGATCTGAATTGAAGAACATAGGTTCATTCTTCACATCATCACAATATTTTGCAAAAGAATTAAGTAGATATGCACGACTGTTGAAGCTGTACATCTATATTCTCCGTGAAATTTATACCCACTCTGTTTTTAAATAAACTTGCAATACTTTGCTGTTTTGCTAAGTATAAATCGTATAAACTTAATTCACTCTTAATGTACGATTTCGGAAGATTAAATATAACCTGCCGATATCTTACTTTAATATCAACAGCCTCAAATATACTGACTACAAAGGAGTCATCATAAAGATTTTCTAGTATTTTGATAGGAAATACATAAAAGAGATCTTCTAATGACGCAAATCCGCAGAATTCTGCATCGTAATCAATGATACCTAAATCAGGTGAAATCAAATCGCCAGGATAGGTCACCCCATGAGATCTGGAAAGGTTTTGCAAGATTACGTGGCCCATATCACGTCCTCGTCAGGGGCCACGATCTGCATGTCCTTTAAGATGTATTCTATATACCTCGGACATTTAGAAATCCTTTGCACGATTGCGGACTTCATCGAAAGTATGCTTAACAAGCAGTTCGCCATCTCGCCACACAGGCTGCATGAGATCAACAGCATGATGCGAGAGATGATCAGTGCGAATAGCACGATATTGACCGTCGTATTCGATAACAGATTGGCGGCCAGCCTTGCTTGCCTTTTGGATGCTGCCAGTAGGCGTCTTCTGAACATCCCGCCAGCCATCGCCGTAATTAACAGCATTCATCTTCATGGCAAAGCTGAGTGTATCGCGATCGACTTTCTGAAGAAGACCACCGCCCATGCCAAATACGATATTATCCAGCGAGAAGCCGGCATGAATGATATTGCGGATAAGTTCCTCAATAGAATCCTCATTCATACCATCGCCTTGAATAACACGTACGTGCGAGTCCAGAACACGGTATCCCTTACTGTTTACAGTACCACCAAAAGCTTCCCACAACTTGTGCATGATATCGATCGATACCGTCGTAGGGTTGCCGCTATCAGGCCGAACAACAAGAGTGCCATTGCGTTCAAGAATCTCTTCCTTGAGACTATAGCACCAAGCCTTACGTACGGCACGTTCCAGGTCATAGCTATCCGAAACGATCGATACAAGACCATCAGGAAAACTCTTGAGAATGTGATGATACGCATTGTATTCGCGTTCACGTCCCCAGCTAGTAATAGTGCTGTGCTCGGCCGCAGGGATATTGAAGCCGGGCATACCAGCCTTGTAATAGTGCTGCGCATGGAGAATGCCAGCGAGGGTATCCGTGCTGCTGAAATTTAGCAAATGCGCCATGCCACCCAGAGCAGCGCTTTCCCGGCTGCTGGCACCACGAGCACCCATATCGTGCAGTTTGAATTCGATCTGGCCGTCAGGGTCATCACTGCTGATCAACAGACCGCGATAAATGATCTTACGGCATTTTGCCGACAGCGTAGCAACCGTAGAAGGATACCATGTTGTGCGCGTCAAATCCGTGTCGATGAAGTTAGGCAGCCACGGGAAGCGTGGATCTGTGTTGACAACCTCAAATAGCGGTGTACCACAAGGAACTGCAATCCCTTCAGGCAAGGCGCGGATTTCCAGTGGTAGATAGCCCAGATTTTCCAGATCACGAAAGCCCTTATCATTAAAAGGGATGCCGTGGGCCGCGAGCACATCTGCGCATTCTTCGATCATATCAAGGTCTGGCGCATCCATACTGTCCATCAACGTAGGTTGCAGACCAAAGAAGATCATGCGATGGCTGAAATTGTTGATGCGTGCCTCGCCGTAGACAGAAGCGTACTTCATTTCCGGCGGATACTGCATAAAGTGCGAGTGCTTATAGCTATCAACATCAAAAATCATTTCAAAACCCCTTGTAAAAAGCCATGTGGTAGTGGTCTTCAAAGTATTGTGTTGGATGAACTGCGTGCTCATGCATCCAGCCAGCCCAGGATGCATCATCCTTACCCTGAGGCGCTGGCATGTCTACGTTGTCAGGAATTTCTATGTAAGCGGCATGAGTGATGATACGCCCTCGCAAGCTGCGTTCAGGATCATCAAAGATATGCCAACCAACAATGTATTGCGGATCGATGAGAAGTCCTGTCTCTTCCTCGACTTCTCTAAGCATACCTCTTTCGATACGCTCGTCAGGTTCAAGAAATCCTCCTGGCGCTGCATATAGGTTTTTACCTACAGCACCGCCGCGCTTGATAAGAAGTCTTTTGTCACGCCAGCGGATAATACCATCAACTGTGACAAAAGGACCAGTCCCATATTTAAGGCGATCCTTATCTACACCTTCCTTATAAGACAAGAGCTCCTTGAATGTATCCGTCATCTTGAAATGCTCAAGGAACGTCAAGGTATTTGGTGTGATGTAGGGAGCAGGGATATGAGGCAGACGCCGAAGGTACACCTCACGAACATCGCTGGCGGAAAAGGTGCCGTAACTACTGCTAATCTGAATGCTTTCCCACGATGGAAACATATTCAGATAGTAGCTGGATTTGTCTTTGCCGTAGCCGGTCAGATAGATTATATCTTCAGGCTTGGAGCAAGAGCTGATGAGATTTTCAACGTTTTGCAGCCAATCCGCGTCGCTGTACGGGTAGTCATCAAGCGGAAGAACCTCCAACCGACCCAGTGCGTGCTCATAAGCAAAGGCGTTACTGATCAGCGATCGACGTTCTTCATATGTGAAAGGGTTCTTCGGATCTCGGGCTTTATTTGCAGAGCCAACAAGCACAATCAGCCTATCAACCTTTGAAAGAGCTTCCGAAATGACATGCGCGTGACCGATATGCATCGGCTGAAAGCGCCCGATAAAAACGCCTATTTTGCTCATAAAATCTCCGGGATGTGAACCAGCGAATGCATGGTGAATTCGTAGCGGTTGAAAAGGCTAGCGAGCGTAAATGCTGCATTTGCCTTCTGCGTCTCTTCGGCTGCGTGCGCCTCTGTCATTCGGTAACTCTCGCTGTCATGACCACGTTGATCGGCATGAAGAGCGGCCTGCCGTAGTAAACTATTTGCAGAATCACGGTGTTTATCAGCGATACTCCGCAAGGCGCTCACTACGAGTTCTAACTCATTCTCCGTCAAATCGCGCGATGTCGTCATAAGGTTTTCCAATCACGGATGATTATCAACAAAATCAGCCATCAGTATGAAATCCAGGGTGTCTGCACAAATTTTAAACTCTGCACAAGTTTTTAAATCAGCCTCGTCATCGTCAGCTAGATTCAGATAAAAGGCCACAACTTTATCATAAAAGGCTTCATTAGTCACCGAATATCTCCAAAAGATGCTCCCCACCGCTAGGCAGGGAGCTTCCTAGATTACTCTGACAGCTCAGCCAGTTGGCGATCGAGGTCTTCGTCCGTCATCTTGCCGATCCTGTCGTCTGCGCGCTTGGCCTTTTCATCCAGCAAACGCATGCGATGCGTACGACGATCCATTGCAGCAGCTGCCTGGTTCTTCTCGTTGAGCTTCACCGCAATGATATGCTTGACAACTTCAAGACGCAGCTTTGCAATACGCACCGCAGGATCTTCACCTTGCGTAACCAGAGACTCGCCTTCAGAGTCCTTAATGAAGCGATTAATCTGGCGTCCGACAGCATCCAGACTGCAAGCACCGGTCAGCGGCAGATCCCAAAGCTGTTCAGTGCTGAGGCTGCCCTTTTGGCTTTCAAAGCGGAACTTGCTGCGGGTTGCATTTTCAAAAATGTTCATTGTAAATCCTATCTAGCTATGCTAAGGGTTAAGAGAATAAGACTTGTGAATATTACTGTGCCGAAGACAATAGCTGTAAATTCATCGGTACCTCGTCCATTCTGAGAGCCACGTGGTCTATATTCCCACCCAGCGCGGTAATAGGTACCGTACTCTCCGTACGAGTACCTCACCCTTCTCTCAGCCTTCCCTATAACTACACCATTCATAGTTGGCCTTGGCACAAATACAAAACAATTATGCCAACCGTCTGGTGGAGTTTTTCGCTTAAAACTGATATTCATCAAAACATCAATTCATAGGCGCGGTTGTTGTCGACAATAACGGTAACAGTGTCACCACGTGCCCTTGTGAAACCAACACCTGAGAGCTGAGTTTCAGAGACTTCACATTTGGTGCGAGCGCCGAGTACTTCAAACACCTTACGATGTTCCTGAAGCTCCGGTCGGAGATCCTCGTTATAGAAACCTCGCACAGGATCAGGGTTCTTACAACCCTTCAGCATGAAGAAGAGGTGCTTTGAGCCGAAGCCGCCTGCGCCATCCCAATGATTCGGGGAAAGTAGCACAGTCTCTACGTCCACCAGAGTATCAGTAGAAAGGCCCCACTTCGTCGCAGAAGCACTAACAGACGGAAGGTTGGATTCAAATTTTACAGGCCTTCCGTCCTTCACTGTAACCACGACAGCGTTGACGCGCCCACCATTAGGTACTGCATTATTGTATGTATACGTCGTCACCACGCCTTCGAATTCTACATCGATATTAAAGCCAACGTCTACACTTTCGCGTCGTGTAAAATTATGTACGCTAAAGCCGTAGACACCGTCTTGCAAGCTGTTAAACGCCATATTCTCGACAGCGTCACGTTTATGGCCGCCACCGGCGTTCATATCAACGTCTAGGATACCCATCTTGTTTCGGAAATAGATGTGCTCTCCCGAAGGCGCATAACAATGGAGATCGAGATCATCAAAGTTGAACCACGACAACGACACACGGAAGAAAGTATCGGTGCGACCGCCCGCAGCTTTTACACGCTCCTTAACGCTGTCCTTCACATCGCCATCGTAGGACCATGAAAAGTCATTCTGCCAATTGAACAGACGTCCGGTGCTTTCATGCTGTGGCGCCGTAATTGACACGAAATTGCCCAAGTGCTTATTGGTCAACTTCAGCTTCAATGAAGAAGCTTGTGGAAGAATAGTGTTGATGAATTGATCTGGATCAATCTTCTGTGCATGTGCCAAATCCGGAGCCTTCGCGGGCTTAACATCCAGAGCGAGCAGGTCTTCAATACCACCGCGCATCTTACCTTGCACGGCGTTGTCGACGAAGAGCACATCGTTCACAGACAAATCTTCAACGGTAGCAAAGCGTCGTTTAATCGACTGCTCCAAACCCAGTGACTCTAGCGTAGCGTTTGCCTGCTGCACCATTTTCGTAGTGATCGGAGCCGACGAACGACGGAAGTTGCGAGGAGCCATTACAGCATCGTATGCTCGCAAGCAGGCATCAAGATCAAGTCCTTTGGAAAGATTGATCAAAAGCGTGCCGAAAGCATTGTTGCGGATCCTTGCAACGGGTGTATCACTTTGGCTCCAGGCGAATGCTTCCTTGTCGGCAGAAGCATCATAAGCCAGTTTGAAATCTCTGAACTTACGGACAGCGTTTTCGTATTCAGCGCCTCGGTAGAGTTCATTATTATTGATGAGATCGAGCGCTGTATCGAATGCTTCAATCGTCAGCTCACGAAGACCGCGTTCGAACACTTGTGCTTTCGTGTTAAAATCGCCTCGCGCTTTATCGGCGTCTTTTGAATAATGCCGCTGAGCGATAACACCATAGAAGTGCGACCATTGCCTATTTGTATGAGCATCGTAGTTATGACGTTCGCCATACCAATTCTGCTTAGTTCTGTAAACGCTCTTGATTGGCGCTTGCAGGACAAGATCGCTCATTCGTTCAGCAACAGTCTCGTACGGCTCTGGCAGTGCGCCCAGGCCGCCCCATACTGTCATACGCTCGCCGTTATCATCAAAGGCAATAACGCCGCCCAGATTCTTGATAAAGTTTCGGCAGGTATGACAGGTATGCTCGGTCTCTTTGCGATACAGAGGATCTGTTCCGGCAGGAAAGGCTGCCAAGTACTTCGCATACAAGTCGTCGAGATCAACCACGAAAAGCTCATTTCGCTTCATGACGTCAAAACGAGCGATAACGGCTTTTGCAAACTTATCAAACATGTTAATAATCCTCACTTGAATAAAGATCTTCGATGATCTGTTGGCGATCAGCGTTTGTCAGTCGCTTTTCAATCCAATTCCACTTATAAGGCTTTCCAGCCACATGCGTGATATACCAATCATCTATATAGGATTCGGGGATGCCGACATCTGGTTCAGCAGGTTGCATCGAGTAACAAATTGTTACAGGAAGACCGCCCAGAACAAAGATGTCGGCCTCGCCCTTAGGCAGGAAGACCGCCGAAGATATACCGGAGCAGATCTACCGGGTTAGTGCCCTTTGAGCACGGCAGGCTGATGTACTGCCCTGACTGAAAGAGGTCAATAGCCCGCTCAGCACCGATCCGCCGATTATATCGATCTTTTGGGTTCAAGAAAGTAACGGCCACATCCATCAGCGTTTGATTGCTCTTTCGCTGAAAAACCAGGGTGCAGCTTCGTGCATGACCACCGAAGGGTCCGTACAGACCGCTGTTATTAACATGTACAAGAGTAAGGCCGTTTGCTGCAAGCTCAGCTGGAATATCACGCTTCATGATTGATTTCCTTAAAGACGAATGCCACGACGCGAAGGAGCGCCACTGCGACGAGTCTGCGTTACAAGCGCGGGCTTCTCCCTCAACTGCTTGTGATCCACAAGTACTGATCGTTGCCGATCACCGGTGAGCCAATGAATTCGTGGTGTAATAAGTACAAAGCAGCAGCCATTGCGAGTGATCAGCCTCTCAGTGATAACACCAGAGACACCAGTAACAGGGTCTGTAACCTTTTCCCCGAGATCTACTGCAAACGGCAGATCCGGAGCCGGCAAACCTGAAGGCGCTGTTCGCTCCAAAATCTCGAGCTGAAAGGCATCAAAGCTTTGGAGATCTGGCACCGTATCCAGCTTGTCATCACTGCACTTTGGCTGAATTTGCACTTGTACAGAGCCATTGCGTAGCTCTGCAAAGCTGTCGATGATGCCTGTAAAACCTGTGAATTGATCACGGACTTTCCATCCGCGCTGCAGAACTTCACCATCGATAGTTGGAATAGCAAAATCAGTCATGTTTATACCTCTTGGTTATTTAGGTTTCTTCTGTGCAGCAAATGCTTGATTTAAACCTGCTCGGCATTCTTCAATCATCTTTGCGCGGATGGCATCCTTGTCAGCGTCTACTGCTAAAATATCAACTGAAACACCTGCTTCAATCTTGACATTTTCAAAATTTCCAAGATTTACTGTTCTACCAATGCTAAGCGACATTGATCTAATAGCAAATGCATCAGGCTTTTCTACTTCGAGCCATGGAATAGAGTCGTCTAAAGCTTCTGAAAGTGTGGACATTGTACCCTCACTTATTTACAATAAGTGGCGTGCCCTGCTGAATAAACGTGCAGTTATTATCGCCGCAGACTTCTTTAAGTGTATCCAACTTCAGCTTTTCCATATATTGATCGCTGGTCAAACCAAGACCTTGCTGATATGCGCGATCAGCTGCCGCGCGCTTGGCTTCAGAGATCGCTCGCTGCTCTTCTGCAAGTACTTCCTGCTTCAATGTTTGTACCTTTTGCTGAGAAGCTGCAGTAGCAACACGCTGATCCTTAATGCTATCCGGCGGGTTAGCCTTACCAAGCGTAAAGCGAACCAAACGAACCGGGAACCGGTTAGCCTTCAAATACGCTTCAATCCGAGTGGATACGTTACTATCAATCTCAGCAGCTGCTGTAGTGGCGATCGCCGTCTCGTTCATACCATGCTTCTTGACTTCATCGCGAACATATGAGAGAACTTCACTGTAGATGTTATTCTCGTACCACTTTGGACCAAAACGCTTGACAAGATCAAGGGCGTCAGTGGTCTGGGTAACAAGCGTAGCGTCAAAATCAAGCGGTACGCCGTCAGAAGACATGAGATCATTGAATTCAATAGCATGCTGCTGTGGTTGCATATTCACAGCAACACCTTCCGTCGTTCTCCAGGTAAAACTGGTGCCTGGCCCTTTCAGCGTTTCTGAATAATAACCGCCGGAGCCAAACCATGGCTTTGAAAGTAGTACGACTTCTTCGCCACGATCTGCGGTGACATAATGGGTACTCATACAACCAGTGACTAGGAGAAAGAAGGAGAGGACAGCGGCGGCGGCCAGCTTAACAATGATATTATTAGTCATAAAACCTCAAAGCTTTGTGCGATTAACAACGGATTTTTCAAATCTATCAGTGGCTTGCATTACGTATGTAGTCTTTCCTGTTGCATTTGCCAAACGTTCGGCTTCTTTAAGAGCTTTAGAATATGAATTATGCCCAACTGATGGTGTACTACCGCCTATGACGTAGCACATCCAAAACTTGTCAAGTTCAATATTTGGTATATAATGAAATAACATTTTATCATGATCCATAAAGCTGACGGTAAGACCCGCCGCGCCCTTTGTGATATTGATTGGCTCACCGATGTTAGGAAACTTCATGATAAGCTCTCGTGATACCCGAGTTGCTTCGTCATTAGATACGTAATCAGTCAGTTTATCAATTAAAGGACTCATTATTGTTTCCTTATATAGTACATTAAAGATGCGATTGTTACAGCGTCTGTTTAAATCGTCTGCCAGATCATTCGCTTCTTTCATAGTTTTAACAGGGGCAGTTACAGTCTTAGTGATCGAGTTTTCTACATAATAAGGCATTACATAGCATCCTTTTGTAAAAGTGCATCTACAACTACAAGACTGTTTACAACAGCTGTCACAGCTTCTGGCGATGTAAACGCGATATAAAAATCTGGCATTGTAGAAGGCTGCATAACCTGCTGTACAACACCGTCATTATTGCGTTTCCAAAAACACAATGCAGGGCCTTCAGGCAGCTGCCCGACGCCTACGGTCCATGCGCCGTTTCCGGCGATGATCTTATCGTGCATAAAAGAAAGCTACCTGCTGTATGATAAGCGCGGCGCCTACTGCCCAAGTCAATGATCGCCAAAACTTTGTTTCGTTCTTTGGAATCATATCAATATCTGCATAATCCCGGATTATATGTTCCCCGGTGTCTACATCTTCAAAGCTGAGACCGATTCTAGCACGTTGGCTAGATGCACCCACCCAACTGACAAAATATTTATTGTCAATAAAAAAGTCAGAGCGTCGCTCATACATATCTTTATAATATGATGTATTCTCATTGCTCTTTTTAAGAGCAACACTCAATGTTTGTATAGCATCGTGATCCGCGGCTTTTCGTGTCTTATACGCGTCTGTGATGACACCGAGTTCACTGATAAGTTCTTCAATAAGCATCTCAGCCGTAAGAGATGAATTGACAACAGTATCATTTACAGCGATACTATAGTATTTACCTTTCTTAATAATCTCTACCGTTGTGCCATTTCTTTCAAACTTAATCAATGGGACAGCCTCCTTGGATCTGGCGGATAATCACCTAGGATAAGCCCAAGTTTAACCTCGCCCATGCCATACGATTTTGCAAAATAATATTTTAGGGTATAATACTACCGCCCCCGTTTAATAAAGGCATTTGCCTTCCTCTTTGACACAGCAAACCATTTTGTAGGCCTTTTATCTCTAAGAGCGGTTGCTAGCTCACCATCGCAGTAAGCAATAACAGCCATTTCGCTGGTATCGTTAGTGGAGACTAGCGCAATAGGAATTTCTTCTTTATTTTTTAAAACCTTTTTAGCTTCATCCTTACTTATTTCACGTCCATGATTCCTTAACCATTTTTCCTTCTCTGGAACCTCGACGTAGAAACTCATAGCAGACTCCTAAACGATTAGCAAGATAACACTAGACTCCTCTTTAAAGAATTCAGTGTCATTCTCACACAACACACACCCACAAGGTACCACTGGTTCCTTTGGATGTAGCTCTTGGTATAGTTTGTATTCGTGCGATGGCATTGGTACTACAGTTAGTGTTGACCCAATCATCGCCAAATCTCTCTGCAAGTCATCAACTGCAACCGCAACAGTCCAGCCAACAAAACAGTCGTATCGGCCTGATCCTCGAATTGAGTCGCGTACTCGCGAGACAACGAAGTCTGGACAACCGTAATCGCCGCAGACTTCGCCAATCTCGAAGTAGCGCTCCCTGGGAGCCCGTATGCTGATAGCTAGACCAGCCGGATAACCGTAGGGCTTAGGAAGCGCCAACATTTATGCGTTTCCTTCGATAGTTTCGAGGGTTCTCTTAGAAATTGCTACCGGAACACATACCATAGCAACCTCGCCTGCAGCAAGATCAACTGACAATGCCTCTGCAGATGCAGAAGCTCGATCGCCATGCAGCATAGACTGCCTCACCTCGCCAGCCGCATTGACAACAACAGCAAGTACAGCAGTATGAATAGGACGAGCAGACATTTCAGAGTTCTCCTCTTTAGATAGAACAGCTTTACGGAATTCAGAATCGCCACGTAGAATACGCATTGTAGGGTTCTCCTTTCATATAAGATACCCGAGATTGCGCATTACAAAGCATTAGCCCAGGTGTAAGCCTGAATAGCCGATATAAGTCCAACTTTAAAACCCCTGTACTCTCCATTTTCGAAGAGTACAAGGGTGGGAGCTGCGCGAATATCTACTGCTTTTGCAACATCAGGATATTTCTCGATATCTACACTTGCTGTCGGTATGCCCTCTAGATTTTCTAATCGCATAAGCATTTCAACAGAAGGAAGCGCCCATTCAACCCAGAAAAGTACTAGAAGTTTACCTGTACATTCAAGCACATCTTTATTGAAATTTTCTGATGTTATCTCATTAGGCATAGGCCTTCACCTTTTGTTTACGATCATTTTCGCGGATCTCCACCACGCTTTTGACATAATGCTTAAAGTGGATGCCTAGATGCGTCATTATATACACACCAGAGTCTCCATAGAGACCTGTGCATTCAATAAGACCTAGCTTTTCAGCAGCCTCAAATGCCTTCGCACTGGGCTTGTAAAGGCTCCAATGATTGTTGGTGAAGGCCCTGTGTGTAGGAGCCCCTTCGACGATCATCAGAACGCCCATGGACGCCGCTTCCAGCAGCTTTTCGTAACCAACCATTATATACTTCCTTTAAACAAAAGAATGTGGAGTCCGCATGCTGCTAATCGATTTCTACAGCAATACGCTCCTCAAGTGGAATTGATGTACTTTCATCGACAATAGCGGTGAAACGATTTTCATTGAAGTGATTTCTCGGAAAATTATCCATGGAGTCACGGCATCGCCTGATATACCCTTGGATATTCTTTTCAGAAAACACATCGACCAAAGCCTTAAGATCATCTGGCAACCCATGTTCTAGTATTTCTACCAAAACATCTGCTGCAATGTCTTCTGCAACATCAAAGGTCATACCTTTGGGCAAAAGTGTTGCAATATTTTCATTGGTCTTAATCACTTGTGACAATTGCATTTCACCCTCCCAGATCGATTGTAAATAGCATGAATCACATTATATACTTTCCTCCCATGTAAATCCTCTTACTTTCGCCCAGTCCTGAATATCATTCCAGCAACCGATCATGAGCATGAAGATTAGGTAAGCCTCATTATCGTCGCGCGCGTTTGCTGCAGCGGCTTCTTGCGTAGAAATGCGGTAAGTTCCGCAGTTCAGCGTAGACTCGATGCCACAAACTACAATTTTTGCTTTTGCAGGTACATAGCTATCTTCTCGAAGCTTCATAGCTCTAAGTACACGTACAGCCAGATTATCGTAGTCTGAACCTAGGTTTTCTTGATCAGTGAAGCAAACCCTCGGAAGCGCCTGGTTGTCGTTTGATTGCTGCAAAGTCAACTGCCTCATTACTGTAAGTATTAAAGGTTACCACGCGAGTGGTTTTGGGTGTATGATTGACTTTGGTCTCACTTGAGCGAAAAGAACGTGTAAGATTGTATTGATCGACACTAAATTCTACAATTTGGCCATTGAACGCAACAGTTGCGTCAGGGTCCATATGTTCTAGTAGTCGAATCAGTTGATCTACTCGCACGTGTTTCCAATCAATTTAAAAGGAGCAGGCCCGAAGGCCCACTCCAGTGGTGATTACAAAGTTTCCAAGACAGCCTTGAGACTAGTCTTCAGCGGATGATCAGCCGCCTTAAGGGCAGCTTCAACAACCGTCTTACGTTGCTCAGATGGCATCTCAACGCCAAGCAGCGCAACAGTCACCTGCTGAATATCTTCTACCTTATTTTCAGGATGCGCCTTGAAATGCGCCGTCATGATTTCGGTGGCGGTATCAGCAGCAGGTTCAAATTCAACAGCCATTATTTTACTCCTTCGTAGATTGGTTCATCGCGCATAGGCAGCTTATCTTCAAAAGGTGCTACACGAAATGCGTCGTAGCCCGCATACCATTCAAGACCACGACTGGGCGGAGACTGGCGAATAGCGCCGCTAAAAGCAGCATTCCAGCCATACATAAAATCTGTGCTAAACGGCGGCTTATAGACCAAAGTCAATATCCTTAGCCGAAGTTACCTTCTTTACAGAAGGTGTTACAAAGTTGCCAGGTTTAACGGGTACAAAAATATCGCTGAGATCAATTTTATTTTTACTTTCGATTGGCTTTAGATGCGGCAAGATCCAGTCAGGCACCTCAGTCAGCCAATGCTTACCTTGTATCTTCTCAGCAATATAGTACGCCCTGTAGCTGGCGACAGGATCTTTTTGTTTATACATATCTGGCATACAGAGTACCGGTGTTGTGATACTCTCGAAAGGCGATGGTTTTACAAACTCTTTCAAGTGCTCTAGAATATTTCTAGGCTTAAGAAATTTGAACTCGCGAGGGTTTGGATATCTGATGTCGAATTGTGCAAGCAATGCTGCCATGTGACATAGCAACCACCAAACATTCGCTTCAGATTCTTCTAACCATAAGGTGCATGGATGATTATCCACGCTCTTTGGTCTGCCTGACCATCCTTGTGCTTTTGGTGAACCATCAATAATAGGTGGCGGAGTGGGCAAATCACGTTTCTCAGCCCAAGCTGATAACATTTGAGAACATTCACTAATCATCTTGACAATATGCTGGTCGTGCTGGTAGCCGGCCCTGGCAAATGATGTAGAAAGAATATATTCACGTGTGTACGCCCTGCTTGAATCTCGCTTAGAGTGTACTCGGGTGTCATTAAATTTTCAATACAAGCGGGCCTGGCTGCATTTCTTTAATTTTTGCAGCGACTGTTTTATAACTTTCATTAACTACAACAGCGTCTGAGCTACCCAAATAGAGTATGGCATTAGTGCCGTTGCTTTGAAGTTTACGAAACTTTCTGAGATTGATCAGTATAGGACGCTGTGTATAGTAGTCAGTAAGTTCAATATACATAGATCACCCTGGAAAAGAGGCACTGTTATTATGGTATTGCGACGAGTGCACAAAACCATTATCAGTATGGAAACCCCAATCTTTTTCTTTCTTGAAGGTTCCAAAAAGACTAACACAATCAGGAGATGTTTCTACAATAGCATGAACACTATCTGCTGAGCGAACAACAACATCGCCCACCTTTCGAATACGTGATGCGATTAGTTTATTTGTACCTGATTCATAGCAATGCTCACGGTAGTAACCGCGAACAACTAGTGTCATGTTTGCCCATGGATGACAATGAGGGTCGTCTTTATCACTACGATCATAACGATGTAGATACAGGTTTTCCAGTTCACTTGGAATAAAACCAAGGGTACCACCTAGAGTTTGCCACGCAGGGTCATCATACACAGGTACAGCAGCTTTACGTGACAGCATCCAACGGCTAATATACGGTTCACTATGTCGCTTAATCAATTGATTAGGTTCACGTGATGCCATTACGTATTCGCAACCCGCAGTGATAAGTTTCATCAATTCAGGAAGAATTGCGTTAGTAAACGATTGAAAGTCTTGCATTATTAGCCTTAACCATTTCTTTGATAGTTTCAACAGAACGCTTAAGTGGCGGCGGGAGGTCTTCGGGTGTGGGGTGCACGAAAGCAAGACGCACAGAAGGATTTTCTGCAAGAATTGCATTACGAGCTCGTACTAGGATTTGAATTTCAGTACTGTAGAAGTAATTATCACCAGTATCGGCACCCAGCTTTTTACGAGCAGCCACAATCTTATCAGATATCTCTTGCAGTTCTTCAATAGCTGCCATACTCTATCTTTCACAAAATAAAACCTCCCCGAAGGGAGGTAACTGCATCAGGGCATGAATTTGGGGACCGGACAGACCTCGGCTTTCATCATTTAAGAGTTGTTAGCTACAACAACACCCCTGTTACAGTAGACAGTTTATTGACTTGTCTAGGTCTCACAAAGCCTCTTAGGCTTCGGCGCTCTCTGCTGCAGCAGCCTCACGGGCAGCCTTTTCAGCGGCCTGCTTAGCGCGGTATTCAGCTAGAGCATTGGTAGCATTCGGCGACACAGGGCGCGTGGGCTTCGCAGCCTTGTACGCTTCCGTAATCGCTTCACGGTTTTCGACGATATAAGCAGCGAGCTTTTCGTTCTCGCTCGCTTCCGTCAGAACGCGAACCATTTCAGCAGCCTTCGCAGCGTCGTCCATACGCTTCACAGCCGGCCAGCGGAAGCCTTCAAAGGCAACCACAAGGTTTTCAGCCATAAAAGGCATAGCCTTGGCAAAAGCCTTACCTTCAGGAGTTTCCAGGAATGCGGGAGCGGCTTCCACATCCTTTTCGATCTTCTTCAGTTCCGACTTGGTAACACGCTTGATGGTACCGACTTCGAAGGCACCTTCAACGGCTTCTTGGTTTTCCACAAGCCAATCGATAAGACGGTCAGCCTGTTCGCCCGTACCAACAGTGGCACGAAGGGCGTCTACGATCTTGGGACGACGGACAAAGGCTTCAGCTTCAGCCTTGGTGTCGAAAAAGCGATCGCCAACCTTGAAAACCTGGGTGAGTTCGGTCATGTATAATTCCTTCTGTATAATGGCGTTCTGAAAAGGCTGAGTGCCCTTTCAGGGTTAATTTAACGGGTTGATTATGCCCGGTCAACCGTCCCTTTTCAAGGGTTAATTTAACGGGTTAAACCGGGCTGTTTGACGAAAGTGTCGTCAGAAGTGCCTGAAATTTGCACCTGGAGAGCCGCTGGAGACCGTTCGTCCGGCGCAGTAGATTCCCGTGCGCGCGGGTCGCCAGCAGCCCTGTCTACGTCAATCAACGCTAATGCACGCGGATTGTCCCTCCTTATTTTCTTGAATAAAGGTTGCCTGCAGACGCCCAAGCAGCCCATTCTTAATCTGCAGCGAATAATGAATAACCTTACGTTCAGAACCCCATGCATCCGCCGGGAAGTGCTTTTGTACAAATTCCCAAACAACAGCAACACGAGCATAATCCATTGGTTTTCTGAGGTTATAAAATGTTTCATCAAAGTCTCTGAACAAAATTCCTTTAACGTAGCTTTCAGGAATTTCGCCATGAGCAATATAACGCAGCAGATCAGAACGAGCGTCTTGTGGTATAACCAGCCCACCGTTTTCACTGGCAAACATACCAAGACGTTTCTTCCAAGCTAGTTCAAAGAGTGGGCTAATCATATTCTTATCCTTGTTTCAAATATTTGGACATTCGCTCGTGAACGTCAACAGCGATCATATGCCAAGTCTGTGGGGATACAAGCCCTTTGAACTCAGGATCGGCGGGTCCAGGGTTATTTTCTGAAGCTGTCTTTGCATAATGACGTATAGCTTCAATAATGAAAATCTGCCCCAATCCACCGAATGGCGAACAGTTCATCAGATTTTCAATAAAGTTCATATTAGAATGAAACTGTGTTTGAGGTTCTTCTACCTTTGGTAACACCAAATTCTTTCCACGCTCTTCCGGAGGTTTTTCCAGTTCCATGCGACGAACATCGCCTAGATTTGGTGTCTTATTAATTTTCATTTAAACTCCTCAGGACGGATATAACCCATTAGAATACCATCATACAGCCATAAGCCATAGCCTCTGGCAAAGATATCTTCACAACTAACCCCTGCACTATTTGGTTCGTCTGGATGCTTAAATCTCCAACAATACCAAAAGTGAGCAGGTCTTGTACAGAATCTTTGTATCAAATGGTATACATCAGCTCTTTTCGGAAACGATATCAAGTGGGTGGCGGATTTGAGGTTTGATATATGTTCCATCGCCATTGTAGCGTTCTAGTTTACCTTCTACTGAAACAATGAAGTCACACATACGGGAAGCTTTTACGAAGTTGCCTCCATTATCCTTAAGCAAAGGACGCAGTACTATAACTTTACGACCGTCACGTGTAAAGCCTTCAAAACCCAAATGTAGCTTCATATCAACCCTTCGTACTTTCACGAGCAGTTTTTGCAAGCTTAACAGCACGCATAGAGCGATAAATATGGTTTCCCTTAAGATTTAGGATTTCATCAAGTGCATTACGATAGGTATCTCCCCTAAAGCGTAGCGTACTTACTACCTTCCTAAATGCTTCAATTTCTTGAGTCTTGTCGTCAATAGTTTGATTTTTGGTATTCAGCAACTCAGCGTAGTTTTCAATAGTACTCTTTTGATTTGTAATAGTTTCGCGATAATGACTCACCAGACAGCCGGTGATCAATCCAAGAAGACTAATAAGGATAATAGAGATCATAATTATAGGTGTCCAGTCTGTTTGTTGTACTCTGCGATAAGCAGATTGCGTTTACGCGGGCACATTACCCGCTCTTTGATGACGTTAGTGAAGATATCACCATCTTCGTACGTCTTTCCGAAGATCATGACAGGAGAAAATATTCGGACCTTAATTTCACGTTCGACAGTCACATAGGCGTCGCTAACGAAAATTGATCTAATGGTCATCTGAAATTCTTTCAGAACCTACTGAAGAGTCTCTGCAGTAGGGTAGGTTTGTTGATGATAACTAAACGGCCTGAGTATTTACATTTGATATTACGGTTACTATTTGGCGCTGTATGCCAAACATCATCACCGCTGATACCTGTAATAATTCTAACATCAATCAAAGGATTAATAGCCGAGCCTGCTGGCTTGATGACAGTCATACCTACGCTGAGTTTCTTACCAAAATAGTCACAGCCATCATTAATATAATTACGAGTGGTATTTTTCATCACAGATCCATCTTACTGCGGAAACCGAGAGCACGAGCTTGGCGATATTTATCTTTTGCACCATGTGGGAAGTGACGGTATTTAATCAATCGGCCTTTATCTCTTGGCCAATTGTCCCAAATATCCTGCAACTGTTCATGAGTGAACATGCCGGGGGCACAGCTGAATTCGTCTTCTGCGGAAGTGCCAAGCTTAAATTTACCTACTGTTCCTGCAGGCACGAGATTTTCGGAAGCCTTGCTGCGCTTCGCAGCGCCAAGGGCATCGCGCTCTTGCTCATTATTATTGATAACACGCTCAACAAGACGGTACAAAGGTGCTTCAGCGTCTTCCTCATTCTTCAACTTGTAGCTGATATTTTCCAACCACGTACTTCGGCCAGGCTTATAGCGTCCACTAGCAGACTTTGATATACTGCCTTCATAACCATCTTCGATGAATTCGCTGTGAGCTTCCATCATTTCGGTAGCAGTAGTAACACGCTTTTGAGGAACCATGTAAATACCTGGCACACCTTCAGCCAGACGCGCTGCCTCTGCATAGCGTTCTTCAAATGGCCTATTCAACCATTCAGGATGACAGTAATCGAAGACATAAAAAGCCAGCAATGGTGATGGCTTATCAAAAGCCATGACATGTGATTGCGTCTTGTTGTATACAGCCGGATCTGTAGGCTCGCCTGCAATTGCCTCACCATCAAGAAATGGAATTGATGTGAAATACTGCTGCAATTGCCTTGAACGCAAAGGCTCAAGCTTTCGGCTGTAAGCCACCTGATCATACCCAATCAGACACCGAATACCGTCAATCTTGGGGCTTATCAGCTGCGGTCCACGAGATACAATAGTTTCGCAGTACAAAGGCGTCTTAGCCAGACTATGGCTATTACAGCAAAGGCTTGGTTTACTTAGAAAGCTGCTCATGCCATTCCTTATGAAATTTGAACTTCTTCTGCCCACGTGCTGCAATATCATTTATCGACAAATCATAACGATTTATCAAATGCTGCAATGTGCTGAAAACATCGGCGACTTCGTCTTGAAGCCATTTACGATTGGTGATGTCCTCGCCAGGTACCTGAGCATCAATTCCTTGAATAAGGATTCGGCTAATTACTGTAGCGCACTCATTCAGCTCTTCAGCAGCCTTGCCGAGGATGGCAATATCGACTTTATCAGTCATAGGCTGCCAGATATCGTTTGTAAGCCGATCAGTCATTAATAATACGTCCCATATTCACATTGATATCGCCGTATTCATGTTTATACTTATACAACTTTCTTTTAAAGTTGTAATAAGATTGAATAGGTGCTCTGAAGACCTGCTGCGGGTTGCTTTGAATTGTAATCAGCAGATCGCCGCCATTTGATGGGTTCAGCTGGAAGTTACGGGTGGCAATGGTTATATCTATTGCACCTTTAATCTCCTCTAAAATAGCCTCCATAGGCTTTCTTGCGGTGGCGTACTGAAACTGTACAGCCCTGGTGTTTACATCACGATATACTACAAACTTTCGGCTCATATGCTGTCCGTTAAAGGGCGGCTCATCGGCCGCCCATATTACCCACGCATAGCTACGTATATCTGTTTAAGGATTTGCTCAACATCGTAATTGTCTAGCGCTAGGATTCCAGCCATATCTAGACGGTACCCGTCAACGAGCAGTACACGCGTCAGCAAATACGCCTTCTGATGAGCAGGCGCTTTTTGATTTGCTGCAATAACATCCTCATAAGTAGCCCTATAAAATTCGGCTAATTGCCCTGAGTGCAGCACCCGACTCCCAATAAGCTTAGAGCCAGGAACTCGATCCGGGCGAAGTCCTTCAGCTTCCTGCCTTATAAAGAACTTAGGAGGCTTTATATACTCATCAACAGGAATTGTTAGGACTAAGCGCAAACCAAGCGCTTTATAAATATCCATTTCATTCCTTCTTGTAAGCACCCCACACATTTCCCCAGCTGCCTGTCAAGGCTGCCTTTGCGTACGAGGTTGCTCGTGTTTCAAAGAAATTCTCATGATTTTGCGAAGAAATCATGTCATCAAACCAACCCAGAGGATCAGTCAATTCCTTGTACACTGGCGGTATACCCATGCGGATAAGTCGCTTATTGACCGTATACCTGATAAATCGCTTCAGGTCTTTCTTATGCAAACCTCGGATTTCATCGCGGCCAGCATAACTGTATTCAATAAAATCCATTTCCATTTCAGCCATAAGCTGACCAATTGCGGAAATCTCTTCTTCTACCTCTGGCGTCCAAGAGTCAGGATCTTCTTCCTTCATCTTATCCAGCAGATACATTAGACCTTCTACGTGTTTCTGCTCATCTAGAACAGACCATGATACGATCTGACCCATACCCTTCATCAGCCCGTTACGGGGATAATTCATAAGCATCGCAAATGAAGAGAATAGGAACATACCCTCTGTAAAAGCGCTGATACCAGCAATCTTGATAGGCAGTGCACCATCAGTGCCAGAGATCACCTTTTCAAAGAACTCATGCTTAGCCGCCATAACAGGCACTTTGAGGAATTCTTCGTAAAAGCTATCAGTCTTGCCCAGCGATTCATTCAAATAGCTGTAAGCATCGATATGAACAGCTTCTCTGGCAGCAAAACTCAAGAGCATCATACGGATTTCAGGATGCTCAAAGTGGGGTAGGTAGTCATGAATATATCCGCCGGACACATCGACATCGCCCTGCGTAAATAGCCTTAAGATATCGTCTAGGTAATTACGATCATAGTCGTCGAGCTTATTACGCCAGTCACGTGTGTCTTCATGCAAGTTTACCTCGCGTGGAAGCCAATGCATCTGCTCGTGTTCAAGCCAAATATTATAAGCCTCCGGATACAAGAATGGCTTATAAGTCTTGCGCTTATCAAAAATTTTCAAAGCTTATTTCTCCACTTGCGAATTTGATAATCAGCACTTGCATACAAACAAATCAAAAGAATCGCAAGAATCCCAGCCATTGTGACTAAGATTGGAAAAATCTGAACAAAGCAGTAAACAGCCAATATAAAAGCAGGCATTATCCCTCACACGCAATACAGCCCTCATCGAGGGTCTGCTGGAAATTGTGAACAACCTTGCGACGCTGATTTCCCTCACCACTGTACAGCTTATCCGAGCGACAATAGTAAAGAGTCTTCAATCCCTTCTTCCATGCCATAAAATGCACATGGTGGAGGTACTCTACCGAAACGTCTGCCTTAAAGAAGATATTAATTGACTGAGCTTGGTCAATAAACTTCTGCCGATCAGCTGCAAATTCAATAATCCACATCTGGTCAAGTTCGGAGGCTGTCTTGAAGATATTACGCTCACGCTCAGTTAGCTCTTCGTCAAGATGCTGCACGGAGCCCGCATTCTTAACAATGCTACGCCAGATTTCGTCGTAGTAGTCGCCTGTGCCGAAACGGTTCTTAAGAATTTCGTCTAGACGGCGATTCTTAAGGATAAAAGAACCAGACAAGGTGTCTTGCCTGACTGCATTTGCTCGAATGGGTTCTACAGATGCAGACGTATTATTCATTACAATCGAAGTAGACGCATTTGGTGCTACTGCCATCTTGCAACTAAATCGTTCCATCACACCGTAATCAGCAGCATCTGGACATGGGCCACGCGCATGAGCCAGTCGAACGCTGCACGCATCAAGAGACTTACGGATATGCTGAAAGATCGTAATGTTCAAACCCTTTGCCATCGGGCTTTCAAATGCAATCATCTTCTTCTGGAGCAGCGCATGAAATCCGATCGCGCCAACTCCAATAGCACGTTCACGCATTGCCGAGTAGGCAGCTCTCTTAGCACGTTCACTTGCGTTATCAATATAGTATTGCAGGCAGTTATCTAGGAATTCTCCAAGATCATCAAGGAATAATGGATCATTCTTCCAATCATCCCAATACTCTAGATTTGGCGAACTCAAACAGCAAACAGCAGTCCGGTCTTTATCGGTTGGAAGAGTGATCTCGGTACAGATATTTGACTGTACAATTTTGAGACCCTTTGCCTGTTGATACCAAGGCATCGCACGATTACTGGCGTCGATGAAATGCATAAAGGGTTCACCAGTACGCATCCTAGTTTCCAGCATCTGTTCCCAAGTGTTTCTAACAGACACTACTTCCTTAACAGCGCCTGTATGCGGATCTCGCAGTTCCCATCGATCGTCAGCGTCTGGATCCATCATGCAGGCTTCTACACGCTGCATAAAGTCATCGCTGATGTTGAACGCATGGTGCAATTCCATACAACGCTTGGACTGATCCCCTGTAGGCTTTCGCAGATCAAGGTGGTCTTGCATATTCGGATGATCAATATCAAGGTAGCCCGCAAAAGAACCTCGCCGCGTTTTACCTTGGCGATACGCCAGGCTTACAGCTTCAAATACTTTTTGGTGAGGACCGATACCTACAGACTTGCTGTCTTCAGAACGAATACCAAGCCCGATACCTACGCCGCCGCCGCCCATAGACAGCACGGCGATTTCAGCAAGGGCGTCTACCAAGCCTTCCTTACTATCGTGCACATAGGAAAGGAAACAGCTGATAGGCATTCCTTCCTTACTACCCTTGAAAGCTAGAATAGGAGTTGCAAAGGAAACCCAATGCCGACTTGCGTAATTGTACATGCGCTTTGCATGAGCCTCGTTACTGGCAAACGCGGCTGATACATACGCAAATCGTTCTTGTGGGCTGGTCTCATCATCTGCGAGATAGGAGTCTCGCAGACGACGCATACCCATTTCTTCAAAAAGGTCATCGCGGGAATAGTCAATTTCAATTGGATATTGTGGCTTCATATTATTTCTTCACCCAGGTCGTCTCGAGTTTTTCGGTGCTCCCGCCTTTGCTAAAACCTTCATCGCTGTCAGACAAGGAGTCATCGTCTGCAGCAGTAAGCCGTCCTGTTTCGTAATCGTAGATGGCTCCGATACACCTCCCTGTCAATCCGACAGTTCGGCATTTCAGCACAGCCATCTTGATTGTATTTCGTGTTTTTTCTTCCGCAGCATTCATATTACGGGCGAATGCAATAATATCAAACGAGATCTGCTTAATTGAACCGGAACCTTTAATATCATCCATAGAAGGCAGCTTTCCTTCTTCAAAGCTAGTCTGCCCCTGACCCACCTTACGCAAGTGTGAAACCAGACCGATCCAAACAGGGTAACGCTTAACGATAGACAGCAGCGCATTCATAATCTTATCTTGGGCTTCGTTGCCTTGCAGATTATCAATACCCTCTGACACTAGAATGGTGATGTGGTCAATCAAAATATATCGGCAGCCCATCAAGCACATATACTCGATCTTGTCAATGATCGATGTGTCATTCATAGAGCCTTCGTGATCGAGCATGAGGATGCGCTCTTCTTCGTCCTCAGTGCCAAATAGTTCATCAAATCCTTGCTCAAGGGTTTCGAAGTCTAGTTCTTCACGAGCTGTGTTGCGGTTTAGCTGCATACCAGACATTCGACGAGCTTCGGCTTCTGGGCTTTCTTCCAGAGCGCAGATACCAATCTTATGCTCAAGCGGTGCGGTTCGCTTGATCTCTAGGATAATCTCGCGGAGAAGCGTTGACTTGCCAGAGCCGGTGCCAGATGTGAATAGAGTAATTTCGCCAAAGCGCATACCCTTTGCTTTGCTATTTACGCCAGCCATACAATCAGGGTAAGGCAGCGCAACTACGCTATTGAGCAGCCGCATCCGCTCTTTGAGATCTTTGCGAGATATGATGCCACCAGGTTTGACGCGTTCAGCATCAAAGACTGGTTTAAGAATATTTTCCCAACCAGCCTTTAGGTGTACTTCATTTGCATCTTTGAATTCAGAGTGTTTGGCAACTTTTACCTTGTCGAAGCCAATGATTCTTACAGCTTTTTCTAAAGCAGCTTTACCAGCTTTATCGCTGTCCATCCACAAGACGACTTCGTCATAGGAGCGAATCCACTCGCGATTCTGCGCCAGCAGCTCAATATTGCTAGCAGACCCCATAGTAACAACAGGGTAAATCCTATCCCACTTCCGCTTTGAAGCATAGGCAATCGACAACATGTCGATCTCACCCTCAGTGATGATAAGACGCTTACCACCTGCTGAGAACTTCTCTTGACCGCACAGTTCGGATTTGCGTCCTACTGTGTAAAACTTTTTATCAGCTACAACACGAACATTATAGCCTTCACCATAAGGGTAAAAGTGTTGGTCAATTTCGCCCTTACCATCAAAGGAGACTCTGATACCGAAGAATTCACAGATATCACGAGGGATACCGCGTTTTTGAAACCCCTTCACAGGCAGCTCATGGATCTCTGCCAAAGAGATTTGTTTCTTTACGCGTTTAAAACCTTCAACCTCGTCCACTGAATTCCCTTTAGTAGGCGCCCCGTCTACTTCTTCTTTTTTCCAAAAGTTTTGGCATACGAAGCAGAAGCCATCTCCTCCCTCGTATACCTGCATACCATCACTTGATCGGCATTTCACTTGATCTGGGCAAGGTTGATTCTTAATTGCGATTGCACCCAAACCTTACTCTCCAATAAAATCGTGCATTGTCACTACTTTGTTAAGACGTTCTATATGTCGCGGAGTTACATCGTTCTTCACTGACCATGTAATCTCTTCTACGCGCTTATTGTACCACTTAGGGTCTAGTGGCGCTTTTACAGAAACCAGACCCCAAGTTTCAGCCCAACCTACATCACCTCTGGATGTATATTCTTCCAAGACAATGCATTCAAATTCGTGCCAAGGTCTCTCTTTTAACATCGTTGCTAACGTGCCTGAAGAGGACTTATAGGTTCGCCAGTCAGATTCTACCCATTTTCTAGTAGTTTTATCTCGTTTCTGATAAAACTTCTTACCCATGTAAAAGCGGCTTAGGTAAGGATCTCGTATAATATACACGAATCCTACGACACCTTTGCGCTTCCCCATAGGCTCTGGGAAAGACCAGTGGCCATTTACACGATGATCTGTTCTAGCCTCAACGGCTGCCAGAGCGGCGGTGACCTTGACCAGGGGTATATTTGGGATCTCCCCTTCGAATTTCATTAAGTGTATTCCATCTATCAGTCAACTCCTGCTCAACACCTCCGGGATCATAGCCCAATTCTGGATGCTCTTCGCCTATTACGACAACTTTGCAGTTGTCACATAAAATCGATGGTGTTCGATTTTTGCTGTACACCATTGTTGGCTTTTGCCGGCACAGTCTGCACACGAAGATCATGGTCTAGCTCCTGAGCTACTGGCCAATCGTGAAGATCGAACCAGTCGTTTTCATAACGCTGGATATGAATCATTTTACCATTAGACAGCAGCCAATTTCGCCAGTCATCACCGTAGGTACTAATATACATACCTACCACAGTTTCTTGGTACTCTTTTACAGTTTTACAATTTGCCAGAGCCTTGGTGGCTTTTACAGGGCCTACACCAGGAAGACCTGGAATATTGTCAACTGGATCCCCTTTAATCAACTGCTCAAAATAAAGGCGATCTGCGTCTTCTTGCGTAACAGTGATGTATTCATCTTTTCGGATGTTATAATGCTTTCCTGGAATACATAGTAGATCTTTGTCATTAGACGCGATGATGACTTCTTGGCCTACAGCAGCTGCTTCCAAAGCCCACCAACGAAGCAGATCGTCTGCTTCACAACCTGTTGAAGGCACAGCCAGGCCACTCTGAACGGCAAGCTTTCTAAGAATAGGAAGAAACTTAGTGTATTCATTTGGTTTATTCGTCCGTCCACTAGACATCTTATACTCTGGGTACATCTTGGCGCGGTAATTATTAGGCCCCTGCACAGCAACCATTGCTTCATCACAAAACAATTTTTCCTGGATGTCTAAGACTTTATCTTGAAATCTCTGCCAGGTTTCTTTCAAATATGCTGCGTCTTCTTCTTTCGTATACGTCTTTTCAATCCGCATTGGACGACCGGAAAGCGGATCAAGCTGCGTAACAGCAACACCCTGAGGCGTTACATTGTTTAGCCATCTTGGCTCAAAGGAGAGGTAACACAAAACGTCACCATCAATTAGAGCAATCTTTTTAGCCAAGCTTATCCTTTAGAAAAAAAAGAGGGTTGCACACTCGCACAACCCTTTGATAGTTTAATCGTCGTAGTCAGAGAGGCCACGCATAGCCTCGCTGTACCATTCCCAATTATCAACACCGTTTGCTTCCAAAGCTGACAGCT